>Ga0137308_100011_pt1 | contig 303112 bp, 263 predicted proteins | sample Inofrocosms_June_FD_97181 | JGI IMG/M metagenome (GOLD analysis project Ga0137308, IMG submission 97181) | Mouse cecal microbial communities from Vienna, Austria - N-Acetylneuraminic and N-Acetylglucosamine D2O microcosms_June | ecosystem: Host-associated > Mammals > Digestive system > Large... | reverse complement strand
AATGACTTTAGAGGAAATAGCAGAAGCTACGGAATTATCCCTTGATATAGTTAAAGAGTTAGAAAGCCAATCAATGCAGTTAGCATAATTGGAGAATCAATTTAATATCAGTAAAACAGCGTAAAGGCGCATGGAACAGTAAATTGTAAACCATGCGCCTTTTTTTGCGCCCAAAAGGAGGAACATGAACGACAACATTCCAAGCAGCAACAGGCAATGGAAATGCGGAACTTTTTAAGAACGATACATTGAATCGGCGCATTATTTGGTATCATTTCTACCGATTTTATGGTAAAATCATGTATGAAAAGAGTTACTGCGGGGATATACTGATTTGGCAGTTATGTAGGAGTTGAGGAAATCAAATGATTCATAAATTATACAAAAGCTACAATCCGATCACGGCGACACCCTTTCAATGTATCGAGGAGTACATGGAGTTTGTTCCTTGTGATGCCCTGAAACCATATATTCGCTGTTTCTGGGGATCGAAGAAGGCAGTCGCGCAGGAGAAAAACAGTGTCGGAAAAATGGGAATTGTGATACCCGATACTTGTATGGACATTATTTTTACTGTGGATTTTACAAACAATAAAATATTCAGCAGCTTCTGCGGGATAGATGACAGGACATTCGTCATACGAAATGACAGCAAAGAGAAGAAAACATTTTTGGTGTTTGCAATTCGTTTTTTTCCGTGGGGCGCAGCCCTGTTTTCAGAGGAGTCCCTGCGGGATACAAAAAATGCTTTTTTTGATGCAGACAGTCATTTCCCGGCGCTCAGAAAGGCGATAGAACAATACCTGTTTGATGTCACTGAAATTTGCCAGTTTATTCCTGTCGTGGAAAAAATACTGCAAAGCCGTCTAAATGAATGGCATCAGAACCAAACAGTCATTCATACGGTGGCAAGAATGCTGGAAAAGAAAGGAAATATTTCAGTGGCGGCACTGGAACAGGATATTTTTGTTGGGAGCAGGCAGCTACATTTGCAGGAAAAGAATTTTAATATGGTGGAAGCTGCTTATCGGTATGGGTATTCCGACCAGTCGCATTTATGCCATGATTTTAAGAAATATCATTCAATGAATATGGCGGACGCAAGGCGCTATGCAGCACAGAATGCTGTCTGGACCGACGTGAAATTTGGCGCATGATTTTCACTACTTAGGCGCGTGTGTTAAAAGTAACTTATCTGATATGGTTAGGCTATCAATACCAATATAGATTATAAAGGCAGTAAATTGTTGCAGGGAGGCGCTGGTTTGCAGGAGGTTCAAGAGAATGAGACGCAGATTTAACATAACAGGTTTATGCAGCCCAGAGAGACATTATATGGTTCGACTGGATGACAGGTTAAAAAAAATAAAGGAAGACTATATAGATTACGGCAGCTATTTTGTCATCAACAGGGGACGCCAATATGGAAAGGCAACAACATTGAGAAGCCTTAAAAAATATCTGTCGGAAGAGTACATTGTGGTGTCGATGGATTTTCAAGAACTTGGAACAGAGGAATTTGCAGATACCTATATTTTTACGCGTGAGTTTGCAAAAGTGTTTATAAGGTCGTCCAAAACCAGTGGGTTAAATGATATAGAAGAATTACGAAAACCACTGACTGAGTTGATCGAAAAAAGAGACAGCAGCTTAAATGATTTATTTGACCGTCTTAGCAGCCTGTGCGCAAGCAGCCCGCGTCCCATTGTTTTAATGATAGATGAAGTTGACAGCGCCAGCAATAATCAGGTGTTTGTTGAGTTTCTGGCACTTCTTAGAAAGTATTACTTAAACCGTGATGACACGCCAATTTTCCATTCCGTAATTCTTGCGGGTGTTTACGATATCAAAAATCTGAAACTAAAATTGCGCCCCGAATCAGAACACCAGTACAACAGCCCGTGGAATATCGCGGCAAAGTTCAAGATTGATATGAGCTTTTCCACAGACCAGATTGCTGCTATGCTGGCAGAGTATGAAGCGGACTATCACACAGGAATGGACATTCACAAAATGGCAGAAAAGATATACCAGTACACATCTGGCTATCCTGTGCTTGTCTCATCAATCTGCAAATATATTTCCGTATACAAAAGAAATGAATCTTGCATGCATGTTTGGTTATGCTGTGGACAGAGACGGCAAAGTTCAGATTGTAAACCGCATTTTTGAAATGTGCCTGTACAATTACTTTCTGTCTGAGGAAGAACTGTCAAGCGCAATTGGAAACAAGGCAAAGCGGGATAAGCGCTGCTTTATCCATGACGGAATGCTTGATATGGACGAGGTGATGAAGAAATTTGTGGAACATTTTCATGAAATCTATGGAAATGAGAATATGAACTTCATAGAGAAGTTTGGACGCAAAATCTTCCTGCTGTATTTAAGGCCGATTATCAACGGAACAGGGAACTATTACATCGAGGCACAGACGCGGGACGAGCGGCGCACTGACATCATCGTGGATTACCTTGGCGAGCAGTTTATTATCGAACTCAAAATCTGGCACGGAAATGAGTACAACGAGAGGGGCGAGAGACAGCTTGCGGAATATTTGGATTATTACCATAAAGACAAAGGGTATCTGCTGAGTTTTAATTTCAACAAAAAGAAAGAGACTGGCGTGAGGGAAATTGTCCTTGGAGCTAAGACCATTGTAGAGGCGGTGGTGTGGAAGCCGAAGGCTGAACTGTTACAACGGAGTTGAAATTCTGCGGATTATATGTTGAAAAATATGACGAATCCGTTATAATGAAAAGTGAAATCATTACTACATATTAAAAATTTACGGAGGACTCAGAAAATGGGAAAAGTGAAACGTATTTACGTGGAAAAAAAGGAATCCTTTGCCGTGAAGGCGAGGGAACTTGAGGAGGAACTGAAGGGCTATCTGGGCATTGCCGGGCTGAAAAAAGTTAGAATTTTCATCCGCTATGATGTGGAGAACATATCAGATGCCATATTTGAGAAGGCTTGCAGCAGTGTATTTTCAGAGCCGCCTGTTGATGACTTATATATGGAACGCATTGAAATGCCGGAAAACGCCCGCTGCTTTTCGGTGGAGTTTCTGCCGGGGCAGTTCGACCAGAGGGCAGATTCGGCAGTGCAGTGTGTGCAGTTTTTAAAGGAGGACGAGCAGCCGATCATCAAGACAGCCGTCACCTATCTGCTGATTGGAACCATTTCGGACAGTGAGTTTGACAAGATCAAAAGTTACTGCATCAATCCTGTAGATTCGCGGGAAACAGGGCTTGAGAAGCCGGAGACACTGGTGCAGTCTTTTGAGGAACCTGCCGATGTTGGAAGTTTTGATGGATTTGCGGATATGGACGAGGACACGCTGAGAGAGCTTTACGGCTCGCTTGGACTTGCCATGACCTTCAAGGATTTCCAGCACATTCAGAATTATTTTAAGAATGAGGAGCACAGAGACCCGACAGTCACGGAGGTCAGAGTGCTTGACACCTATTGGTCCGACCATTGCCGCCATACGACGTTTTCTACGGAGTTGAAGGAGGTGTCGTTTGAGGACGGTTATTATACAGCGCCAATCAGGACAACCTATGAAAATTATCTTGCTGTCCGCGAGGAAATTTTCGCAGGCAGAAAGGACAAATATGTCTGTTTGATGGATTTAGCGCTCATGGCGATGCGCAAGCTCAAAAAGGACGGCAAGCTCGAGGACATGGAAAAGTCGGACGAGATAAACGCCTGCTCGATTGTCGTGCCAGTGGAGATTGACAAGGAGGATGGAAAGGGCGTCATCACAGAGGAATGGCTTGTAAACTTCAAGAATGAGACACATAACCATCCGACGGAAATCGAGCCGTTCGGCGGCGCGGCAACCTGCCTTGGCGGAGCCATTCGTGATCCCCTTTCCGGCCGTACTTATGTCTATCAGGCGATGCGTGTCACAGGCGCGGCAGACCCGACAGTGCCCGTTGAGAACACTATGCGGGGCAAGCTTTCCCAGAAAAAGCTGGTGCGCGGCGCGGCGAGCGGCTATTCGTCCTACGGCAACCAGATTGGGCTTGCAACGGGATTTGTCAAGGAAGTCTACCATCCAAACTATGTGGCAAAGCGAATGGAAATCGGTGCGGTGATGGCAGCAGCACCGCGGGCAGGCGTTATCCGCGAAAATTCTGACCCTGGCGATATCATTATCCTGCTCGGCGGACGGACAGGGCGCGACGGCTGCGGTGGTGCGACGGGTTCCTCCAAGGTGCACACAACGGCGTCCTTGACGACCTGCGGCGCAGAGGTTCAGAAGGGAAATGCGCCGACAGAGCGCAAATTACAGCGTCTGTTCCGCAGACCCGAGGTCAGCAAAATCATCAAGAAGTGCAACGACTTTGGCGCAGGTGGCGTGTCTGTTGCAATCGGAGAACTTGCGGACGGTCTTGTCGTGGACATGGACAAAGTGCCGAAAAAATATGCTGGTCTTGATGGAACCGAGCTTGCCATCTCCGAGTCGCAGGAGAGAATGGCAGTCGTTGTGGACCCAAAAGATGCTGACCAGTTCCTTGCGTATGCTGCCGAGGAGAATCTGGAGGCCGTGAAGGTTGCGGTTGTCACCGAGGAGCCAAGACTGGTATTAAAGTGGCGCGGCAGCAAGGTTGTGGATATTGCGAGAGCCTTTCTCGACACAAACGGTGCGCATCAGGAGACGGGTGTATTCGTGGAAACGCCTGTAAAAGAGGACAACTATTTTCATAAGACAGCAGTCAAAAAGGTTGCGGAGGCACTCGAAAAGAATGACGTCAAGGAAGCAGTTCTTGCCACATTAAATGACCTCAATGTCTGCTCACAGAAAGGTCTGGTGGAAATGTTTGACGCGTCCATCGGGGCAGGCAGTGTGTTCATGCCTTACGGTGGAAAGTACCAGCTCACAGAGACACAGGCGATGGTGGCAAAGCTCCCTGTTTTAAAGGGAAAGACGGATACCGTGACAATGATGGCGCACGGTTTCGACCCATATCTGTCCAGCTGGAGCCCATATCATGGTGCTGTGTATGCCGTGACGGAATCCATGGCAAAGATTGTGGCAGCAGGCGGAGACTTCACTAAGATCCGCTTTACCTTTCAGGAATATTTCAGGCGCATGACAGAGGAAGATGCCCGCTGGAGTCAGCCGTTTGCGGCGCTACTCGGCGCGTATGACGCACAGATTGGCTACGGACTGCCCTCGATTGGCGGTAAGGATTCCATGTCAGGCACATTCAATAAGATTGACGTGCCGCCCACACTCGTTTCCTTTGCCGTTGATGTTGCGAAGCAGCAGGATATTATTACGCCAGAGTTAAAAAATGCAGGGGACAAACTCGTTGTGTTTGATCTGCCGAAAAATGCGTATGACCTCCCTGATTATGAGAACGTTATGAAACTGTACAGCAGCGTTGCGAAGCTGATCGCCGACAGGGTGATTGTCGCGGCTTATGCACTTGACTCCAAGGGTATTGTGGCAGCTGCGGCGAAGATGGCATTCGGCAACAAAATGGGCGTGGAATTTGACAGCGCACTTGACGCAAAAGCATTGTTTGCGAATGAAACAGGAAGCATCATCGCGGAAGTGCCGTCAAGCAAACTTTCGGCACTTGAGGCAGGCGGCGCGGCGTACAGAACGGTCGCTACAGTGCGCGCAGAGAACGAGGGCTTTGTGTACAAAGATACAACCGTGTCGATGGAAGAGGCATTGAAGGCATGGACATCAAAGCTTGAAAAAGTATTCCCGACAAAGGCGGTAAAAGGCACAGACGCAATCGAGACAAAGCTCTACGACACCAAAGACATTTATGTATGCAAAAACAAAGTGGCAAAACCGACGGTATTCATACCGGTATTCCCCGGCACAAACTGTGAGTATGATTCCACCATCGCATTTGAGCGCGCGGGTGCCAATGTCGTGACAAAAGTATTCCGCAATCTGTCGGCGGAGGATATCAGGGATTCTGTTGACGCGTTTACGAAAGCAATCGCGCAGGCACAGATTATCATGTTCCCGGGCGGTTTCTCAGCAGGCGATGAGCCGGACGGAAGTGCGAAGTTCTTTGCGACGGCATTTCAGAATGCAAAGATGAAGGAGGCAGTCAACAAGCTGCTGAATGAAAGGGACGGTCTTGCACTCGGTATCTGTAACGGATTCCAGGCGATGATCAAGCTGGGGTTGGTGCCTTATGGTGAGGTAGTCGGGCAGAAGGAAGATTCCCCGACACTTACCTACAACACCATCAACCGCCATATTTCCAAGATGGTCTACACAAAAGTTGTCACAAACAAGTCGCCATGGCTACAGCTCGCTGAACTTGGCAAGACCTACGTGACACCAGCTTCCCACGGCGAGGGAAGATTTGTGGCGCCGCAGGAGTGGATTGACAAGCTTTTTGCAAACGGACAGGTTGCGACACAGTATGCTGATTTTAACGGCAATATCTCCATGGACGAGGAGTGGAACGTGAACGGCTCCTACGCCGCAATCGAAGGAATCACCTCCCCTGACGGAAGATGCCTTGGCAAGATGGCACACGTGGAGCGCCGCGGAGATGGCGTAGCCATGAATATCTATGGGGAACAGGATTTGAAGATTTTTGAAGCTGGCGTTCTGTATTTTAGATAAAAATTGAGCGAGGAAGCAATAAAAAAAGCCTTTTGAACAGAAGGCTTTTTTTATTGCTGTTTATTGTTGTATTTTATCGTAGATTTTATTAATCTAAGAAATCAATCATAAAGACTTTTAAGTATAAAATTATTATATTTTATCTTATATATTTCTATATCGACATTAGTCTATCACATAATAACCCAAATAGCAAATGTTTTTTAAGAATTGATATGAAAATCTTATGAAAAATGGAAAAAAATGAGTCATATTATGGCAAAAAGTGTGCATTAGATTCATTCTGGGTCAAATTCTGGGTCAAATACAAAAGCTCAAAAGAGTGGAAATTCAATTCTTATAGTTTGTTGATTCAATATATTCTGGGTCAGATTCTGGGTCAGACACTTCAAAAACTTTCAAAATACAATGTTTCAATCAATATTTCTTAGATTAATAAAATCTAAGAAAATCCAGAAAACATGAACATCTAAAAACAACAAAGGATGTGGATGATGCTTTCAGGCAGTACAATGACAAAGATTGTCTGGCAATACAGTGAGCCGTTACCGGAGGAAACAATGGTGTTTCTAAGAGAAATTGCGGAGGATTGTTGTAAAGTCAAAAATTATGTCTATGAGCGGTATTCAGGGGTCAAAAATCTAAACAGTCTGACGCCAGTATATACCATTTTGAATGAAATGCGTTATTGCGGACTGAGGGAACAACTGAATCTGCCAACAGTGTACTATGAACTTGCGATAGCAGATGCAGTAACAAATATCAAGAGTAGCTGGAGCATAGTGAAAAATAAGGTTGGCGAGAAAATTACTGCCAACGAGAATCTGAGTGACAATGACAGGATCTATCTCAGAACCGTACTCAAGATGGGAAGTGTCTATGCGGCAGTTTTAAACCGACAAGAGTATGAGATGCCTAGAAATGCAATCGGACTTGATATTGATGTAAAACGACTGAACAATCTGCTGTGCAGGCTGACCAGAAGAACTCTTACCCAGCCAAAGACCGACAACATCAGCTCATTTCGAATATCGCCAAATGGCTATTCCTACAAAGATGGTGCAATACGTATCGTGTGCAGGGTTCCGAGAAAACGGATTTCTATACCGTTAAAGGATAAGCGTACTTTTGACAGACAAATACAAGTCCATATCAAGGATAATTTTGTTGCGCTTGCAGTGCCTATTGAGGCGAAGGTTAAAAAACATCAGGACTACACAAATACCGTGTATATCTATATAGGAAATCAGGATATGTTTACGCTGTCCAATGAACATGTATATGGCACATCGCTGTCGGAATTGATTTATCCAGAGACAGAACGTCTTGCAAAGAAAAATCAGGAACGGCACAGGGTATACACAGCATATAGACAAAATGTAGAAAACGGAAACCGCCAAAAAACAGAAAATATTGAGGCGAACAATCTTGGCAGACACAAGTATGACAGCCAGAAAGAAAAAGAAAAACGCAGAACAACAAATTTTATTAATACAGAGATGAACAGAATGTTCAGGACAGAGAAGCCTGCCCGTATCGTAATCACAAAGCCTGTCACAAAGAACAAGACCAAATTATATTCTAAATCAGGCAATAGGAAACTGACACGCAATTTTCGCGGATACATCAGGGAACGCCTGATATACAAATGTCAGGTCAATGCGGTTGAACTGGTAGAACTGAACTCCAAGGGAACAGGAAGGATCTGTTCTGCGTGCGGTGCAGAAGGAAAACGTCAAGGCAAGGAATTTGCCTGCGAAAGCTGTGGACTTAGATCGACAATAGCCCTCAATTCTGCCAAAAACATTCAACAGAAATATATGGAAAATCAAAAGGTTCGTATGCATAAAACTGGGAATGAATGATCGAGAGATGATTTTACCGCTATGCGGATTGCAGGGAAGTGCATTGACATAAAAGTAAACAGTCGGCATTAGCTAAGCAGATACAGTCGGTTTTCCGACATGCTGCTGTCGGGTATGCCAGGACCGCGGCTTACGCGGAGCGAAGCGGAATTTTATATGCAGGCATATAAAATTTGCAGACGGAAACGTTCCGATAATCCTTATGATAATGTAATTATGAGGAAGGGATTTAAACGGCTTAAAAGCAGTGTATAAAATAATTTACACAATCCTTATGAAATAAGATTTTGCAACTAAACTTACAGTATAAGACGGTATTACAAATTTCAGTGATTGAGTGCATTGCTTTTTCTGAACAGTACAGTTAAGAAATTGACACACAGATAAAAGGTTCTCTCACATGACAGTTCTTCAAAATCCTGCATGAAATGACTGAAATCTGCAATAAAAGACATTGATGGGGGTTATAGTATGTCAGAACAGAAGAATACGAAAATGAAGGGAGGAATCATTCTTGCGGTATGCATCGTGATGATTATCATATTGCTTGGTGTAGTGGTTTATCTAGTGACTGTTAGGAAAGAAGAGGATGAACCAGTCAAACGCAATATTGTAGTCAACGAGAAAAATGTGGAAGAAGTGATAGAACAGCTAGGGGAAGAAAGAACACCTCCCGGTTCTTATCAAGTAACAATGAATACAACGTGGCATTTTCCAAGCGGAGACACTGCTTCTGAAGATGCCTATGTGAAGAACGCTGAGGCAAACACCAATGCTGTCTACTTTGACATTATGCGTCAGGATACGGAAGAAACCATCTACGAGTCTCCGATTATTCCCGTGGGAAGCTGGCTCGAAGATATTACCCTAGACAGTAATCTTTCTGATGGAACATATCCCTGTGTGATCATTTATCATCTGCTTGATGAAGAGGATAAGAGCATCAGCACAGTGAAGCTGACATTGACGATCATCATCGGTCAGCCAAAGATCACCCCAATCAATGAGCAACTATCAAAATAATTTTATATTTTCAAGGAGGAAAAGAAATGAAGAATTACAAGAAAATTCTGGCGGGTGTATTAGCTACAAGTATGGTACTCGGAAATTCCGCTGTAGTATTCGCCGACGAAGGCGGGCAGGCAAAAGGTTCTGGTAAGGTAGAAGGACAGGTGAAGAATGAAGTGTTCTCTGTGGTGCTGCCTACGGAATCCGATTATGCTGGGGCGTTTGATTACATTATTGACCCGTTACAGCTGATTGCAAATGATGCTGGTAACAATGGTAATAAGTATGACAAAAGTAAATACAAGTTCGAAGCAGCTGATACTGTGTTCTTCTACAATGGAATTAAAGAGGATGCGGCTGACAGCAATGCTAAGAAATTAACGTATACTGGTACAAGTAATGCGTTAAAGGTAGAAAATAAAAGTAGTATGCCAGTCAAAGTGGGAATTTCATTAAAAGCGTCAGAAGTGGATGGAATCACGTTTACATCAGATAATACATTTGCATCAGACACAAGCACAAGCATTTATTTAGGAATCGTAGAAAAAGGGTATACGTTGGCAGAGACAGCAGGCGCTACAGCTACTGCCTTAACAAGTTTGGATGATGAAGCGGATATTAACAGCAATGGTATTGCAAAACTTGAGGTGCCATTACCTGCGTTGGCACCCACAAATACTACTGGTACAGATAAGGCATTTGTAACACAGTGGAATCCTATTAGGAACTCCTATGAGTTTGTTGCAAATACTGCTGTTGATAAGACTACTACTTATTGTGAATTTCAAGTGACTGGCAAGTGTAATACAACTACCGGCGTTGATTGGCTTGATGTTTTGGCAGCAGGTGAGACACCTGAACTGGAGGTTATGTGGAGTATCGAAGATCCGACTGGAGCTCAGGTTGCTTTAGATGAAGGTAATCAGAAGATTACCATTAGTGGGTTAACATCTGAACAGGGGTATGCTTCATTGACTTTTAGTGATGGAAAGGATACATATGACGTAGGTGGATCTTCAGACTCGGTATGGGATGATTCTGGATTTGTTGCTGAAACTTTATCAGGTACGATTGTGATTACTTATGCGGATTGGTGGAAAGACTGGATGGCAGATAAATTAATAACATTGACTCTGACTTTAACAGATGGTTCTACCAGAACAAAGACATTTATCGGAGCAACTCAGCCATAAATAAATAGAGTTAAGCTTTCAATAATACAGGGGAGATAGTTTAAATAGAACTGTCATCCCTGTATTAAAAGTTAATATAAGAGTAGTACTTGTTATATTTCTCTTCGATTTATTTTTGGAGATTGAGAATATCCGTTGTGTGAGAGGACTTTTTATCTGTGTGCCAGTTTTAATAATATGAAAAGAAAAATTTGCAAGAAGATATGATGAAAATGAAGGAGGATTTATGACAAGAGTTATTACATATGGGACATTTGACCTCTTTCATGAAGGACATTACCGCTTGCTTAAAAGGGCAAAGGAACTAGGGGATTATCTTATTGTTGGTGTAACGACAGAAAAATACGATATGGAGCGGGGAAAACTGAATGTAGTGGATTCACTTATGACGCGCATCGAAAATGTTAAAAAGTCAGAATTTGCCGATGAGGTAATCATAGAGGAAGCTGTTGGACAGAAGATCAGTGATGTTCAAAAATACCATATTGACATTTTTGCAATAGGTTCTGACTGGATGGGAGCGTTTGATTATATATCAGATTATTGTAAAGTAATCTATTTGGAAAGAACAAAAAACATATCAAGCACGATGCTACGCGAGCAGAATAGACTTATCCAGAAAGTAGGTATCATAGGGACTGGAAGAATTGCGAACCGCTTTGTTCCAGAATCAAAGCAGGTGAGCGGGATTGATGTACAGTGGGTATATAATCCAAACAGAGACAGCGCAGAGCGCTTTGCTAAAGTCTGGGAAATAAATTTTAGCGATGATTTAGAATTATTTTTACAGGAGATTGATTCTGTCTATGTGGCTTCGCCGCATCAGACACATTACAATTATGTGAAAGTGGCTTTGGAACATGGAAAACATGTCTTGTGCGAGAAACCAATGGTTTTAAAAAAGTATCAATCAGAGGAGCTTTTTGACTATGCAAGGCAGAAGAATCTTGTACTTTTTGAAGGAATAAAGACAGCATACTGTCCGGGGTTTGAAAAATTACTCGGAATAGCTTGCAGTGGTATTATAGGAAACATTCATTATATCGATGCCTGTTTTACAAAATTAGAGGATAAGAACAAAAGGGAGCTGACAGATACGGTGTACGGCGGCAGCCTTACAGAGCTTGGAAGCTATTGTTTACTGCCGATTATAAAGCTGTTTGGAAATAAATATGAGGATGTCCGGTTTGAGGTGATTCACGACAGCAACGGATTGGATATATTTACAAAGGTTTCATTTCACTACCCAAAAGGAATTGCTACAGCTACATGTGGACTGGGTGTGAAATCAGAAGGGCGTTTGCTTATCGCGGGGACAAAAGGGTATATTGTAGCATCAGCGCCATGGTGGAAGACGACATATTTCGAAGTTCATTATGAGAATGCCTCTCAGGTGGACAAGTATTCAGAGCGTTTTTTTGGAGATGGGCTTCGCTATGAGATCAGGGATTTTCTAAATATGATAAACGGAGATGACAAGAGTGTTTTTAAATTAACTCGTAGCGAGTCTATAGCGATGGCAGAGATCATGGAGAAGTTCTTAAAACAAGAGCGAAAAACAGGAATTATATAAAGGTTGCTCGGAGAACTATCAGCAAAGGGTGGGCATTATATGAAAATTTGGGCGCATAGGGGATGCAGTCAGCGGTATCCTGAAAATACGCTGCTTGCGTTTGAAAAAGCAGCAGCGATCAAGAATCTGACCGGAATTGAGCTTGATATACAGCTTACAAGCGATGGTGAATTGGTGGTTATTCACGATGAATGAGTGGAGCGTACGACAAATGGTATAGGTTTTGTGAGAGAGCATACTTTTACAGAGTTAAGGAAATTAAGGATAGATGCGGGGAGCAATGATCCTGTTCAGATTGTTCCTGCGATGGAAGAAGTTTTAGACCTGTTAGAAAAACAACTGAGAACAGGATTGAAATTAAATATAGAGTTGAAAAACAGCATTTATCCCTATGATAACATGGAAAAAAAAATTGTAGAGTTGATACATAAGAGAGGATTACAGGAAGCGGTTGTCTATTCCACCTTTTATGCAAAATCACTCGCAAGGTTAAAAAGGATAGATCCAGATGCAGCACTTGGAATATTGGATTGCAAGGTCTCTGATTGTCTGTATAAAGCAAAGGGTGGATGCGGAGCTTTGGCCCTTCATCCGTTTTGGCGGGATATAGATCTTTCGGCAGATGAATTAGCAGGATATACTGTTAGAGCGTGGATGAGCGGACATCTTTATCCAGAGAAGCCGACGGGCGCAAGACTTGATTTTGCACCACTTGAAGCGCAGGGAATCACAGATATCATTCTAAATGAACCGGAAGTGTATAGTATTTAGACATCACATGCAATCTTTTATTAGTAAAGATTTTTTCTAATTCTTGCCTGTACAAATGCTGACATATATATGAACTTGAAATTAAAAATGGAAAAATATTTTAATGATGAACATATTGTTGAAATTTCTTCTATGTCAAATATCACTCGAATTTGAGTACAAGGATATTAATTTATGATTAAGAGGAAAAACACCATTCAAGTAATCTAAAAAATGCTTTGTCAGCAATAAAAAAATTATTAACAGTATTATCAGGTGTAAAAATGAATGAAAAGCGATATATACGATGCCGAAAAGCAAAAGCATTTGGTGCTAAGATATGTTTTATGGTATGTAGAATATTTCCAGTCAAGAAAAACAGAATTAGCATATGCACCTTTGAAGGCAGGAGCGGTTTTGGGTGTAATCCTAAATATATTGTAGAGGAATTGCATAAAAGAAATAAAGACTATGAATTTGTATGGTTTGTAAATGATATGCGAAAGGAATTTCCGGATTATATAAAAAAGGTTCCAAATACTTTATGGAGCAGGGCATATTGGCTATCTACGTCTAAAATATGGATTGATAATTACAGGAAGCCCTATGGGACAACTAAAAGAAAGAATCAATATTATTTTCAAACATGGCATGGAACGATTGGATTTAAGAGTACTGGTCTGCTGAGAAAAGAAGCTTTTTCACAAATGGCATATTTGGTCAGCAAAAATGATTCAGATATGATTGACTATGTGATAATTGATTCGAAATGGTGTGAAGTAATGGATCCAAAAGCACTTGTATATGATGGAGAATTTTTGAAAACAGGAGCACCAAGATGTGATATTTTGTACGGTAACAAGACAGATATAAGAAATAAATTTAGATCAAAATTTGGATTAGATCAAACAGATAATATTGTAATATTTGCCCCAACTTTTCGAGAAAAAAGTGACAAAGGTGTCAGAATGGTATATTCGCAGGATTGGTCTATAGATTTTGAACGAATGATTGTTAATTTTGAGAAAAAATTTGGTGGAAACTGGTGTCTTTGCCTGAGATTGCATCCACAGCTTGCTGAAAACATTCTTGAAAGTCATATGTTAACTTCTAAAATTAAGATTATTGATATAAGCAAAGAGGATGATATGAATGCAAGTCTTGCAGCAGTGGATGCACTGGTCACAGATTATTCTAGTGTAGCAATGGATGCAGGGTTCATGCGGATTCCTGTGTTTATATATGCAGATGATATAGAGAAATATATCAAGAACAGGGGGAGTATGCTATGGGATTTTTCGGGAATCTCTGGAGGAATTATAAAGAACAGTAAGGAAATGATACCGGGAATTGATACAGAACTTCCTTTTACAATTGCTCAGAATAATGATGAATTTGAAAAAAATATATTAGAATTTCAAGAAGAACAATATGTACTAAAAATAGAACAATTTGTAAAAGATGTAGAATTAATTTTTGATGGTAACGCGAGCTCAAGGGTCGCTGATACTATAGAATACTTTATGAAACAATAGGTGGATGGAAAGTGATGGTGGGTGCGATTATTCTTGCTGGCGGGCAAGGTACAAGATACCAAAAACGAAAACAGTTTGAGCTGCTTAATGGAATTGAAATGTGGAAGCATGTCTATCAGAAAGCACTGAAGGTTGTTGAAAAGGATAAAATTGTTGTGGTAGGTGTGGATGTAGAGGGAGGAAAAACCAGAAGTGAGTCTGTGAAAATGGGATTAAATTTTTTATCTCAAAAGTGTGATAGAGTGATTATTTTAGAAGCTGCAAGACCACTGGTTACAGTAGAGCAGATTGAGAAGCTAATAAATACAAATGATGCGTCTATTACGTTTGCCTTACCTTTAGTCAATACTATAATAGGACGTGATGGAACCTATTTCAACAGGAATGATTTTTATGATTTATTAACTCCACAGGCGTTTGATTATAAGCTTTTGAAAAACGCATATGATACAGACAAATATAGGGATACAACAGATGAAACAGTCGTAATGTATAGAGAGTATGGCATAAAACCGCGATTTATTTTAGAGGGTGAAAATCTTATAAAGGTTACATATAAACGAGATATGGAAATAGTGAAACAAATGCTTGAAAATGGGGGTAAAGTACAACTGTGAAAACAATTGTGATAACCGGTGGAAACGGTGATATTGCGCAAAGCATAAAGAAAGAACTGGAAAAGGAGTATAATATTTTGACACCGGGGAAAGAAGAACTGGACGTAACGGATGTTAAGAGGGTTAATGAATATTTTGAGAATCAAAATGTAGATATTTTAATTAATAATGCGGGATATGTAGTCCCATACTCTATAGGTGATTGTGATATAGATTCAGAGAAAAAAGCAATTGACATTAATTTATTTGGAACCTTTAACTGTACTGCTGCTGTGCTGAAAAGAAATGCAAGCGCTAAGATTATCAATATTGGTTCTTCGGCGGCATCTAAAGTACATGGAACATGGAGTTCCTATTGTGCCGCGAAAGCGGGAGTTGTAATGGCTACAATGTGCTGGGCAGATGATGGATATGATGTTGTTTGCATTTCGCCCGGACGAACGGCGACGAAGATGAGAAAAGGACTATATCCTGATGAAGATCAGACAACCCTTCTTGAACCGGAAAACTTTGCGAAAGTAGTTCGAAGGGCAATAAACGGAAATTACGAAAAAGGAAGTCATATCAATGTTACGAAACAGAACGTGGGAGAGTTATTGAATGATTGAAAGAACAAAGATTGTTGTGAATACAGAGAAACAGTTTACAGCGCTTGATGAGTATATACATGATTTTATCAAGGATAAAAAAGGAAATGGAATGGTCAATGTTTTTGTAGCGCATACAACATGTGCTGTAAAGATATTGGAAGGAGAATTACTTCTGCTTGCAGATATAAACAATTATTTAGATACATGTTTTCCTAAAGAAGGAAATTATATGCATGATAAGATTGAAATAAGGGATGTTCCTATAAATGAGAGAGTAAATGGGTTTGCACATTTGAGGCAGTTGTTTTTTTCTTCTGATGTAACAATTCCGGTTGAGAATGGAAAAATGATGCTGGGACAATGGCAGACTGTTTATTTGGTTGAATTTGATCCGATTCGAGATAGGAATATTTACTTGACGTATTGGGGATAAAATTATCATAGTGATTCGGAGCTTCAGGAGAATAAGAAATAAATATGAACGAGATAAATCAAATATTAGAAGAAATCGAAGAAATAAAGAATAAAACAAATGGAATATATATATATGGAACTGGCATGTATGGTCGGACTGTATATAAGATATTGAGCCAGTACGGGATTACTATAGATGGATTTATAATGACAAATCCTAATAAAAGTGAACTGTTAGGAAGGCAGGTAATTAATGTTGCTCGAGCGAAGGATATTAATGCAGGTATAGTGTTAGGATTAAATATTCATAATAGAAACGATGTATTAAACTATTTGAGTAATATTCATTACGATGAAGGTATGATAGTAGATGGGACAGCACTGTTTTTAAAGGAAAGTCAAGATCGAGGCGGATTTGATGAGAAGGTTCCGACAATTGAAATTACCACAGTGATAGGATGCAAAGTAGGTTGCAGGTTTTGTCCTCAAGAGTTGCTGACCAGAAGTTATTTTGGAAAAGATCCGAACAGAGAAAGAGTAATGTCAATGGATACTTATCAAAAATGCCTGAATCATATTCCACAAAATTGTAATATTTTGTTTTGTGGAATGGCGGAGCCGTTATTGAATCCTAATTGTATTGAAATGATGAAAATTACAGTCGCTTCTGGAAGAAAAGTTGATTTATATACAACATTAGTAGGTTTGGAAAAAAGTGAGCTTGGAAATTTGCTATCCATTCCAGTCGGATGGGTGACATTACATGTAGCTGATAGCATGGGATATGCAAAGATTCCTTTAACAGATGAGTATTATGATATGGTAAATACACTTTTGGAAAGTAAAAAAGAGGATGGTACATCGTATGTCAATTTGTGCAATGCACAAACCTCGCCAGACCCCAAAATACTTGAGTTATGTAAAGGAAAGTACGAAATTTTGACAGACATGAATGACCGGGCAGAACAATTGGATGATGACAGACTTGTTTGCAGCAGCAGGCGGCAAGAAAAAATAGCCTGCGGATATTCAGGTACAATACTTAACAGAAATGTTCTTTTGCCGGATGGGACCCTGCTATTGTGCATGCAGGATTACGGAATGAAACATATTATTGGGAATCTTACAGAAGAAAGCTTTGAGGAAATAATGTGTGGTGATCGGATAAAATCAATACGAAAGGCACTCTTAGAGCCATGTTCCGATATATTGTGCCGAAGTTGTTCTTATGCTGTCGTTAATAATGGTTCATAAAAAGGATAGGAATAAATGATACTGGAAAAAGTTAATAATCCTCAAGATTTAAAAATGTTGAATATAAAAGAATGTGAAATATTATCACAGGAAATTAGAAATCTAATATTAACGAAGGTAAGTAAGTGTGGTGGACATTTGGGTTCTAATTTGGGAGTAGTAGAGTTGATAATTGCGCTACACTATGTATTTGACACGCCAAATGATAAAATTGTTTATGATGTATCGCACCAAAGTATGACACATAAGATGCTTACAGGTAGGAAGGATGCTTTTTTGGAAGTAGAAAAGTATGGACTTGTGAGCGGTTATACAAATACGGACGAGAGTGAGTATGATTTGTTTAAAATCGGTCATACATCTACATCAATAAGTTTGGCATGCGGATTGGCAAAAGCACGGGATCTTGTCGGCGGAACTGAAAATATAATCGCTGTAATAGGTGACGGATCATTGAGTGGTGGTGAAGCATTTGAAGGATTGAATTATGCTGGTTCGGATTTGACAGGAAATATGATTATTGTAGTTAATGACAATCAGAATTCTATTTCTGAAAATCATGGTGGATTGTATCAAAATTTAAAATTATTGCGCGATACAAATGGCAAAGCAGAACGCAATTTTTTTAAGTCTTTAGGATACGAATATAAGTTTGTGAGAAATGGCAATCATGTCAGTACACTGATAGAAACTTTATTAGAAGTGAAAGGAATCGGATATCCGGTTGTAGTGCATGTATGTACTGTTAAGGGAAAAGGCTATTGGTATGCAGAGAAAAATCCAGAAATTACGCATTTTGTGAAACCATTTTATCTTGAAACTGGAAAGGATAAAAAACCTTTCTTTGGTGAAAGGTATGACCGCATTTTAAGAGATTTTCTGATAAAAAAAATGAGAAATGACCGGAAAGTGGCAGTGATTATGCCAGCAGTTTCAAACATATTATCGTTTACACCGGATATTAGAGAAAAGTTAGGGGATCAATTTATAGATGTAGCGATTGCAGAAGAACATGGTATAGCTATGGCAGCTGGAATGGCTAAGGCTGGCATGAAACCAATATTTGTAACGAAAGCGTCATTTTTCCAAAGAACATACGATCAAATCTCTCAGGAAATCTGTATTAATAAAATGTCAGTTACAATGATTGTTATAAATGCATCTATTTATGCATCTACTGATTTAACGCACATTGGAATTTTTGATATTGCTATGATGTCCAATATCCCCAATCTTGTGTATCTGGCACCGACAAATAAACAGGAGTATATAGCGATGGTGGATTGGAGCATTGAGCAGAATGATTATCCTGTAGCAATACGTGCGCCTAGAAATGGTGTTTTTGAAGCAGAGGGAGAGATTGACAAAGAATATAGTAATTTAAATAAGTATAAAGTCGCACGAAAAGGAGAAAGGGCAGCAATTATAGCCTTGGGAGATTTTTTTCAATTAGGTGAAAAGCTTGCTGAAAAAATAGAGAGAAATAAAGGATATAAACCAACTTTGATTAATCCCAGATATATCACGGGAATTGATGAGGAATTATTATCTTCTCTTATTGCAAACCACAATTTGATCATTACATTGGAGGATGGCATATTAGATGGCGGATTTGGAGAAAAGATAGCAAGATTTTATGGAACAACCAACATTAGAGTGATGAATTATGGATTAAAAAAGGAATTTCTTGATAGGTATAATGTTGAACAAATTATGAAGGAAAACCATTTGGATGTGGATATTATTTTGAATGATATTGAATTGATGGATTAAGAGGATATTGTGATATACAAATTTGGAGGTTGTTCTTGTGGATGACGTTTAGACAATCTGTGGGGGATGAATATTTATGGTGAAAATAATTGATTGCAATAAAGAAGAGTTTCAAAGAAGAACAAAAGATAAACGCATCTTTTTATTTGGAGCTGGCACAAGGGCGCAAATGTATTATAAGTATTTTTCAATGGAAGATAAAGTAGAAGCAATTATTGATAATGATGTCAAAATCCAAAATACACAATGGAGAGTGTCAGAAAAAGTTGGAATTATCGGTATTAAGGATTTTGTAGAACTAGTCAGACAAAGAGATGTATTGACATTGGCATTATTTATTACACCAATGTATTATTTAATGGATATTATTGATCAGGTAAATGATTGCCCAGAACTCGAAAATATGGACTGTTATATCGGGAATATGGTTATATCTCATTATACGAAAAAAGAGTTTTCATTTACAATGGGAGAACAGAAAATTCCAAAAAAAATTCATTACTGCTGGTTTGGAAAAACAGAAATACCCGAAAAATTGCAGGAATATATGAAATCATGGAAAAAATATTGTCCTGATTATGAAATTATACGTTGGGATGAAAGCAATTATGATGTGAAAAAAAATAAATATATGTATCAGGCGTACCAAAATGAAAAATGGGGGTTTGTGCCGGACTATGCCAGATTGGATATTATCTATAATGAAGGCGGAATTTATTTGGATACAGATGTTGAAATATTAGCAAATATAGATCATTTATTAAATGATGAAATGTTTTGTGGGGCAGTTTCAGATTTAGGAATAAATTTGGGATTGGGATTCGGGGCTGTAAAAAATAATAGATTAATAAAGGAATGCCGTGATGCATATGACAATGTATTGTTTTATAAAGAAGATGGAAGTCTAAATTTAGTGCCATGCGTGGCGTATCAGAATGCATCATTGGAAAAAAACGGGTTTAAAATATGTAATGAATATCAAAAAATAGAAAACTGTGTGGTATATCCCTCAGAAGTTTTAAGCCCTACGATGAACGGAGAGTCATCTGCGTTTACGAATAAAACGGTTTCTATACATCATAGTGCGAAAAGCTGGATTAGCGATGATGAGAAGAAAGGGTGGAATAAAATGCTGGAATTTATGAAATCAAGCAAGTGTTTGAATTAATATGAGGAGTGAATACAAATAAGTATGAAAAAAGTTATATTATGGGGAACCGGAAACAGGGCAAAAAGATACATGGATTTCAATTATTTTAAGAATTGTGAAATAATTGGATTTATTGATACATATAATTACGGCAATTTATATGCAGGTAAAAAGGTTTTTCATCCTATGTATCTAACAGAAATAATTGATGAGATTGATTATGTGGTAATCGTTTCTCAATTTTTTAGTGAGATATACTCTGAGTGTATCAGAATGCAATTACCAAAAGAAAAAATTCTTTTAACAGATATTGTGCATGAGAAGATGTTTCATCAAGATCCTAAAATAATGAAATCCTTATCATCTATGGCATATAAAGATATGCTTATCAGTCAGTATAAATTAATCAAAATGAATGAAAAAGATTATTTTGATACCAATAGATTGGTTGGAAATGGAGCATATTCTAAACCAGAGTATATATCGGATTATTACAGGTATAGGACTTTTGAGTTTATAGCGGAAGAAATCATAACGACAAATATTGAAGGAAGTGTTGCAGAATTTGGCGTATTTAGGGGAGTGTTTTCTGCTTTGATAAACAAAAAAATGTATGATAGAAAACTTTTTTTGTTTGATACTTTTGAAGGCTTTGATACTGAGGAAGCAAAAAAGGAAGCTGAATTGGGGCGTTCAGACGAAATTTTTGAGTATGCTCATAAGCAGACATCTACGGAACAAGTGTTATCGGCTATGCCTTATCCAGAACAGATTGTATTATGTAAGGGTTATTTTCCAAAGTCTGTTATACAGGAAGCAGAAAATGAAAAATATGCTTTTGTATCCATTGATGTAGATTTCGAAGACTCAATTTACGAAGGACTGAAGTTTTTTTATCCTCGTTTGAGCGCAGGGGGATATATATTTCTCCATGATTATAATTCGGCGTATCTTAGTGGAGTAAAAAAAGCAGTACAACGATATGAAAAAGAATTGAGTATAGTAATGCATAAGGTGCCAATTGCTGACAGGGCAGGAACATTAATTATAGTAAAGTAGTGGGAGTTTTTATGAAGAAGCTTGGAATTGTAGTTCCTATCTATAATGCCGAACCATACTTGCAGCAATGTGTAAACAGTATATTAGAGCAAACATATACAAACTTTGAGCTCGTGCTGGTAAATGACGGTTCTATAGATAATAGCGGAAAGATATGTGATTATTTTGCAGACTTGGATTCAAGAGTTCGGGTAATACATCAGCATAATTGTGGGAAACTGTTTTCAAGATATATTGGATTGAATAATTTAGAGTGCGATTATGCAACATTTGTAGATGCGGATGATTGGATTGAGAAAGATACATATAAATGGATGTCTGATTATATAGAACAAGATATAGACGTAATTTCATTTCGGATTATCAGGTATTTTGATGATTCATATCAGTATACTTCTCCTAATAATTATCAACAGGGACTGTACAATAGGCAACAAATTGAAAACACAATTTATCCAACAATGATTTGGGATGTGCAAAAAGGTACATTTGGCTTAGACCCTTCCTTGTGTAATAAAGTTATTAAAAGGGAATTACTAATTAATGAATTGTATAAGGTAAAAGATTTAAAAGTTGATTATGGTGATGATGTTGCAGTGATATATCCGTTGATGATGCAAGTCAATTCGCTTTATATCACAGAAGAAAGTTTATATTATCATAGACAAAGAGAAGGGAGTGCAATTGCACCATATCTTTCTGAACATGATTTTTATTGGAAATTATATCTGTTGTACAAGTATATATCAAAACGTTATAAGGAGCATTCTGCTTTTATTAGGCAATTAGATTATTTTTATACTAATTCCGTAAGACTGCATTTACAGATTTATGGTGACAGAAAAAAAGAAAAAGGAGAACTTTTCCCATTCGATAAAGTGCCAAAGGGAAGCCGAATCATTCTTTATGGGGCGTCTGGATTAGGACAAGTTTATGAAAAACAGTTTAAAAAGCTTAATTATGGAACAATTCTTGCTTGGGTAGACAGAGATTTCGTTAAATATAAAAATTTAGGAGTAAGGAACATAGAGTGTATTAATAAAATAAAAGATTTTGATTATATAGTAATTGCTGTTGTTAATCAGGAAACAGTAGATAACATTAAAAAAAGTTTATTATTAAGAGGCATAAATAATAATAAAATAATATGTTCTTAATATATGAATATAGATATAACAAGATATTTTGGTGCTATTTGTATTTTGCATGGTAGTAGTAGAGTAAACGAAGTTAATGGAGGTTACCCGATGCAGTATAAAAATAAATTGCATGAGTTGGATACGGCGGCAAACAAACTATTAGAAAAGCGGGAACTGTTAAGACATATTTACATATTCGGAGCTGGTCAAATTGGTGCTCAGATTATGCGTACTTTGTATACATACAATATTTTGGAAGGGTTTATTGATAATGATAAGCAAAAGCAACAAAGAGAATATAAAGGTTTTAAAGTTTATTCTCTTGAAGAATATATGCAAATAAAGAACGGCATTATTGTAATCGCTATAGGAGAAAAGACTGCACCAGATATAATGCAACAACTGAGTGATTCTCAATTGGTGGAAGAAAAGGATTTTTATTCATATACATTATTTTTAAACAAAATATTTCCAATTATATCACTATATTTTTACAATAAGTCATTTGTCAGTCTAGCACAGATTTCATTGACAGAACGATGTACCTTAAAGTGCAAAAAATGCGCACACGGGTGTCATGCAGTAGATAATAGTACAGCAAAGGATTTGACATTAGAACAAGTCAAAAAGAGTGCGGATTCCTTTTATAGCAAGGTTGATTTTATTCAGGAATTTGTATTAATTGGTGGTGAGCCATTGTTGTATAAAGATCTGTCAAATGTTATTGAGTATATAGGAAAAAGATATAAACATCAGATAGGAATTTTTTCAATAACAACAAATGGAACAATAGTACCTAGACAAGAAATAATCGAGATATGTAAAGAATATAATATATTTTTTCGTATATCGAATTATAGCAGTGCTATTCCAAATATAAAGAATATTTATATGAAACTGACAGATTTATTAGAAAAACAGGGTATAAATTATTATATTGCTCATGAGGAAGGGCAATGGATGGATTACGGTTTTGATTATGTGAATCGTAATGCTAGTGAATATGAATTGATTCAGGTTTTTGACACATGTAAAACTCCTTGTAGAGAAGTAAGGGAAAATAAATTTTATTATTGTGTTATGGCAAGAAGTGTTTCTGAAAATATGGGATTTAATGTTGGTAAAAATGATTATTTGGACTTGGATAGCTTGCATGGAGAACAAGGTAAAAAAGAATTACTGGAATTTAATTTAGGATATTCAGATAAAGGGTATTTGGATATGTGTAATTATTGTCATGGAGCTGAGAGTGTAAATTATCCAATACCTGTCGCAGAACAGGAGGAAAAGCATGATTAAATTATATATCTTTGGTGCGGGAGTGCGCGGAAAAGCAATACTTAACTTGATAAATAAATTAGAAATTGCAGATGTTATGGCATTTATAGATAATGATACAAAAAAACAAAGTTTAGTGGAGGGAAAAAAATGTATTGGCATAGAGGAGGCTGTCAATACTGGAATACAAAATGAATTGGTTATTGTATCACCAATAAATTATAAAGATATAGAAAAACAATTAAAAGAATATCATTTTAAGAATGTATTTTGCTGGTCTAAATTTTTGCCACATCCAGGATATTGTGTACCTATAATTAAAGAAGAAAAAGACTATTGTGATGCAACACCATTTAATCATTATCAATCTCCATATCCAGATATAATAGAAATACATGAAAAGGAAAAAATATTATTTAACAGAAATAAAAAGATTTTAGATATAGATTTTAATATAGCTACGCAGATGGAACTGATAAGTAAAATGAAAGAATTAAATTTGCCACAATGGGAAGAGAATGCGGGGGGGGGGGTATAGATACAATTATGATAATGGGTGGTTTGGAAAAAGTTGTGCAGATGCGCTTGGTTATATAATGCAGATTATAAAACCTAAAAATATAATTGAGATAGGTTCTGGGTATTCGACAGCCGCTATGCTCGATATAAGTGAAAATTATTTTAATAGTAATATAAATATTTCAGCTATAGAGCCTCGTTCAGATAGACTTAAATCATTATTAAGATCGACAGATAAATTAGAAGTCTTAGAAGCAGACTTACAAAATATTCCTGTATGTTTTTTTGAAAAGTTACAGGAGAATGATATTTTATTTGTTGACTCGTCACATGTATCAAAGATGAATTCAGATGTGAATTATATTTTTTTTGAAATTTTACCTCGTTTAAAAGAGGGAGTATATATTCATTTTCATGATGTATTTTATCCATTTGAATATCCTAAAAGTTTAATTTATGGAGGAACTGTATATACTGAAATGTATTTATTAAGGGCTTTTTTAATGAATAACAAAAATTATTCTATACAATTATTTGGAGAACTGCTCAGAGAGAAATATAGTGAGAGAATTATAGATAAATTAGAAAATATTGGAATTTGTAGTTTATGGATTAAGAAAAATAAGACATATATTTAAGGAAAATGGAAATGAGGAACAGATTGATAATATATGGTGCAGGAAAGCGTGGCACAGAATTATTTAAAGTATTATCAGAGTTTGATGTGAAAATTTTGGCAATTGTAGATAGTGATTGCAATAAATGGGGGAAAAAGATAGGGAATTTTATTATTGAATCACCAGAAAAAATTAGGTTTTATTCAAATGTAATAATATGTATCACAATTAATGATAAAGATGCATTTAAAGAAATAAGTAAAATGCTTCAAAATAATATGGTATGTAGAGAAGATGATATTATCTCTTATCATAAACTTATTATTGAAACGTATTATAATAGTGCAATTATTAAAAACAATATATTAAATAGTAAAGTACAAGATAAAGGACAAAAAACTATTTTATTTGATTCAATTAATGGATTGAGTCTAGGAGGGGTTGAAGCGTGGACATTGGATATATGTAATTCATTGATTGAATGTTGTGGTTCTCAGGTATATATTGTTACAGATAGTGAAAATTATGATATTTCAAGTACATTAAAAAAACATATTTTGTTAGCTGATATCATTCATAAAGAAAGATTTTCTATAAGAACAGTAAAAAATTTGATAGAAATAATCATAAAAAAAATGCCATGTAAAATAATTACAAGCACTACGAACGAAATGATGCTTGCTGCTTATTTGATAAAAAAGTACTATCCAAATATGATTGAAATAATATCCGTAATTCATAATAGTAATGAAAGTGTATATTCAGCATATTTAGAATTTAAAGAATGTATAGATCTTTTTATAGGAGTAAGTCAAGATATACAAAAGGATATGATACAAAGAGGGATTGCGCCAGATAAAGTATATTCTATGACATGCCCATTTACTTGTGAAGCGGTCTTAAATCGTACATATACAGAAAGTAGAGAATATCCAATATGTATCGGATATGCCGGACGGATCGAATACATACAAAAAAGAATGGATTTGTTGTTAAAGTTTATTGAGCTTTTGGTCAGTCGAAAAGTTAATTTTAAGATCGAGTTGGCAGGTGATGGTTTAGCCAAAGAGGAAATGAAAAAGTTCATAGAAGAAAAACATTTAGAAAAGTATATAACGTTTATAGGGAAAATACATAGAGAGGAAATACCTTATTTTTGGAAAACACAGGATATTAGCATTAATCTTTCAGACTTTGAAGGTCATAGTATATCCCAATTGGAAGCAATGGCAAATGGTGCGATACCTATTGCTACAGCAGTTTCAGGTAGTAATGAAGATATTACAAATGATGTAAATGGTTATATTGTATCTGTTGGCGACTATAAATCAGCAGCAGATAAAGTCGAGTTTTTGGAAAAGCACAGGGAAAGATTAGAAGAGATGGGAAAAAAGGCGCATGATGAAGTTTATCCTAAAAGTTTAATGGAACCTCATCTTGCGTTTTGGAAATATATTTTATATGGAACTTCAAATTGAGAAAGAGGTGCAGATGAGTGATGAGATGAAAGTCAGCATTATAACAGTTACCTATAATGCAGCCGAGACAATAGAACAAACAATAAGCTGTGTTTTAGAGCAAAGTTATAAAAATATTGAATATATCGTTGTGGATGGAATTTCTACAGATGGAACTTGGGAGAAAATCTGTAAGTACAAGAATCAGATACATAAAGTAATTCATGAGAAAGATAAGGGACTTTATGATGCAATGAATAAGGGGATCGCATTAGCGACTGGAGATATTGTCGGAATTATAAATGGTGATGATTGGTACGAGACAGATACAGTTGAAAATGTTGTAAAAGCATTTTGTGATAATGTTGATGTAATTTATGGGAATATGCGGCTGATAGGTGATAATGGTTGTGCAGACCAAATATGTGATTATGTGGATATAAGGGATATTTGGTATAGTATGATTCCACATCCTACAGTGTTTGTAAGAAAGCATATTTATAATGAATATGGTATATTTGATTTGGATTACTTAATTGCATCAGATTATGAGCTTATATTACGTTTTTATATCAAAGGCGTAAGATTTCAGTATATCAATAAAGTATTGGCAAATTTTCGCCACGGCGGGTTGACGACTGGCAAATGGTTTGAATGTGCTAGGGAAGTAAAAAAAGTATCAATGACATACATTGATAAATGTCCTGAAAAAGATAAATACAAAAAGAATATAATTGAGAGTTATAACAATGCCCTTATGAGAGCAGCATATGAACAGAGAGACGAAATATTTAAAGAAAACTTGGATAAGGCATTTATATATAAAAATAATACTTTATGTATTTTCGGCTCAGGAATCTGGGGAGAACGCTGCGCAAGAAAATTAAAGAGATGCGGTGTTCAAAGATATTATTTTATTGATAATGATATAAGAAAACAGGGAAAACAGATTGATGAACATGAAGTATTATCTCCTGATAGATTACAGGAGATGGAATGTAATATTATTATTGCTGTAAGTGAAAGATATGATGAAATTAGTCGGCAGTTAGCCGAATTAGGAAATCATCAAATGCAGTGGATTGGAATGTTTGATTTGTATAAGGAATAGGAAAAATGATGAACGAAAAAAAGAGTTTAAATATTATAAAATATGCTCCGATAATAGTATTTGCTTATAACAGAGCGGATAAGCTGGAACAGTTATTAATGTCTTTAGAGAAGAATGCAAATATAAAAAAGATGGACTTGTATATTTTTGTAGATATACCAGACAAAAAGAATACAAGGGATTTAAGATATAATCAGGAAGTTATTAATTTCTTAATAAAATACAAAAATGAATCATCAGCTTTTAAAAATATACAAATCGAGGTGTCAGACAAGCATAAAGGCTTGGCTGAATCTATCATTTCTGGGGTTTCTAAAATTATTAATCAATTTGGAAAAGCAATTATTTTAGAAGATGACTTAAAAGTATCTGATGATTTCTTGGATTATATGCAAAGAGGATTAGTTGCCTACAAAAATCAAAAAAATGTATGGTCTGTAGCAGGGTATAGTCCAGTTTTTAATATGCCTAAAAGTTACAAAAATGATGTTTTCTTGGTGCCTAGAGCAGAATCACTGGGATGGGGGACATGGAGTGATCGTTGGAATAAATGTGATTGGCAAGTCAAAACTTATAGTAAATTTCGTAAAAATATCATACAACACATTTTCTTTAACATTGGAGGAGATGATTTAACAGATATGCTAAAAAGGCAGATGCAGGATGAGGAGTATAATTCTTGGGCAATCAGGTGGGGATATCAACAATTTTTGGAAAAAAAATATACAATATATCCTAGAGAGTCAAGAGTGATACATTGTGGAACAGACAATCGATCTACGCATGGCGCGTATTTTGATCCCCAGATATTAAAAAATAATTACCAAAAGTGTCGTTTTGTACGGTTGAAGCCTGATTGGCATGTAATTTGGGAATTTAGAAAAGTTTATAAGGTTACAGCAGTAGAAAAACTTAAACAATTTTTCAGTTTTATTTAATGTGTAATAGATAAGAGGATTGATATGGATTTCATACCAGTAAATGAACCATTATTAAATGGAAACGAAAAAAAATACTTATGTGAATGTATTGATACAGGATGGATTTCTTCTGAAGGTCCTTTTGTAAAAGAGTTTGAGCAGAAGATGAGTGCAACTGTGGATAGAAAATATGGTATTGCGGTATCAAATGGTACTGCGGCGTTGGAAATAGCTGTTCGGGCGTTAGGCATTGGAGAAGGTGATGAAGTGATTATGCCTACGTTCACAATTATATCGTGTGCAATGGCAGTTACAAAGTTGGGAGCTATTCCTGTGTTGGTTGATAGTGATCTGTATACATGGAATATGAATATTGATGAGATAGAGAATAAAATTACTTCTAAAACAAAAGCAATCATGATAGTGCATCTATATGGTTTACCTGTGGAGGTAGATAAGATTCTTGAACTTGCAAAAAAGTTTAATCTGAAAGTAATTGAAGATGCAGCAGAGATGCATGGACAAACATATAAAGGGAAAGCATGTGGCAGTTTTGGAGATATCAGCATATTTAGTTTTTATCCCAACAAGCATATTACTACAGGGGAAGGTGGTATGGTGGTGACAGATGATGAAGGATTAGCAGAAAAGTGCAGAATGCTTCGAAATCTGTGTTTTAGGAAAGATATTCGTTATGTGCATGATGAAATCAGTGAAAACTATCGTTTTACAAACATGCAGGCGGCAGTCGGACTAGCACAACTGGAAAGGCTGGATGAGTTTGTAGAGAAAAAAAGGCAGATGGGCAGATATTATACAGATAGATTGCATGATATAGATGGTTTGGTGCTTCCAATTGAAAAAACAGAATATGCTGAGAATATTTATTGGGTTTATGGACTTTTGCTAAATCAAGATATTCGAACTGATAATAGAACTATTCAAAAGCTTTTATTAGAAGAGGGCATTGGTTCAAGAACTTTTTTTTGGTGTATACATGAACAACCAGTATACCAGAAATGTGGATTATTCATAAATGAGTCCTATCCAAATGCAGAGTATTTGGCAAGGAAAGGATTCTATATTCCAAGTGGACTAGCTATAACCGAGGAACAGATGGACAAAGTGATAGATAAATTGATAAAGGTGATGCATGTAGTATGCAATGAGGTATATTTGAATGAATAAGAAAAAGGTAGTAGTTTTTGGGTTAGGAAAGGTATTTGAAACATTTATAAAATTATTTGATTATTCGAAGGCGGAAATTATTGCTTTGAGCGACAATAATAGGGAAGTATTAATCAAAAAAGGTGGAACAAAAGCAATAGATCCTGAGAAAATAGTTAATTTACAATTTGATTATTTAGTCATAACTTGTAAGTTTTATGATGCTATTAGTGAACAATTTAAAGGATATGGAATTAAGGAAGAGTATATTGTAAATTTTTATAATGTTTATAGGCATTTGATAATAGAAAACGGAGAAGTGTTTTCAGAAATTCTTAGAGATCGTATTCCTTTAGCGAGGAAGTATGAAAACGAATTTGAAAGCATACGGCTTATAGAAGAAAATACAATGTTTTTGTCTGCAAAAATTTTTATAAATTTGATTAAAGACAAAAAATTGATATCATTGGAAGAAGCAGAGTTTAAAGGTTATTCTCAATTTGGAGAAGACGGAATAATTCAATGGCTTATACATAATGTACAGATTGAGCAAAAGATATTTATTGAGTTCGGAGCAGGTGACTATTTCGAATCAAATACAAGATTTTTATTAATGAATAATAACTGGTCGGGTTTTGTAATGGACAGTAGCAGTGAAAATATGGAGTGTCTAAAACATTGGAGAGATTATTGGAAATATGATTTAAAAACAAAAAGTGCATTTATAACGAAAAATAATATTAATAAACTAATTACAGATGCGGGATATACGGGTGATATTGGCATATTGAGTATAGACTTAGATGGAGTTGACTATTGGGTCTTAAATGCAATTGATTGTGTGTCTCCTCGTATACTAATTTGTGAGTACAATAATATATTTGGTGAAGAGAAGATGGTAAGCATACCTTATGATGAGAACTTTGATAGAACAAAATCACATTATAGTTGGCTTTACTGGGGAGCATCACTTGCAGCATTTAGCCATTGGGCTAGTAATAATAATTATTACTATATGGGGAGCAATAGTGCAGGGCATAATGCGTTCTTTGTAAGAAAAGATTGTATATCGGTAGATAAAATCCCACAAAATGCGAATAAGTTTGTTGAGTGTAAATATAGTGAGAGCAGAGGAAAAAACGGTGAATTAACATATAAGAGAGGGCGAGAAGCGTTGGAATGTATAAAACAAATGAGGGTGTTTGACTTAGAAATGAATTGTGAGGATACAATTGAAAATATTTATGAAATTTGATTATAATATGTAATTGTATGTAAAATAGTAAGGTGAAAATTAATGGGACAGATAGAAGAGGTCAAGAAAAAGAACAAGTTAATAGCAATGATTATCCGAAATGACTATACATGTAATGGCGTAGATTTTATTACGCCAAATGAGTATTCCCAACAGGTAGCGTATATGCATCATCCAGCAGGAAAAATAATTGATGCACATGTGCATAATTTGGTTCACCGGAATGTGGTATTGACACAAGAAGTGCTATTTATTAAAAAAGGTAGATTAAGGGTAGATTTTTATGATGAATATGAGGACTATTTGGAAAGTAGGGATTTAAATGCGGGAGATATTATCTTATTGGTTTCAGGAGGACATGGGTTCACTGTCTTAGACGAAGTGGAAATGATAGAAGTAAAACAGGGACCATATGCAGGAGACAATGACAAGAAACGGTTTGAAGGAATATCGAACAATCAGATAGTCTTTAAGTGAAAAACTAATAATTTACTAACAGAAATAGCCTAAATTCAATGATAAGGATGAGGAGATTTTAAGGTGACAACAGTTTTAATGTGTCAACAGGGAATCCCATTTCAGGTTTCACCTGCAAGAACTCAAACAGTAAATGAATTAAAACAGAGAAAAAGTGATGTAATTATATTTTTTCCGGGAAATATTAAAGATAATAAACTTAAAAAACAAGTTAAAAGGACCATTAACACTAAGGGGATGAGCAATAAAGAAATAAGAATTAGGATAAAAGAAATAAACCCCAATATTGTTATATGCTATACAGTAGAAGATACAAAGATTTGTTATCCATTACCATATATCATGAGAAATACAGATTTTTACTATTATAATTTAGAGATTTATGTACCTGCCATAATAAAGGAATCAGACAATATATCTTACAAATTTTTGAGTTGGTTTAGTTATATCACAAATAAATTAAGGGAGATAGTCTATGTTAAGAAATGCCGATCAATTGTTATACAAGATCAGCTTAGAAGAAAAATATTAAGCAAGTATTGGATTTCGCATCCTGTAACATGGCAAATTCCTAATTCATATTACAAAGAAAACTATGAATATGATGTTCCGCATAAAAAAGGTCTTATTTATTCCGGTTCAGTAGGGAATGATGTACTAGGAACCTTTTTGGAACATGCAAGCGATGTCAAAGATATAGAAATAACAATATCAGGGTGGAATTATCCTGCTTCTAAGTTAAAAGAAAATTCTAACATTAAATTTTTTAAACAGAACCTTACCCAAGAGGAATATACAAAATTCATAAGTGCATATGACATAGCGTTAATTTGGTATTCTGATAATTCTGATGAAAACGTTTATAATATAGGGCTGGCTTCTGGAAAATTTTTTAAGCACTTGAGTTTGAGACAGCCAGTTATAGTAAATAAAGCACCCGGATTGGCTGATGAAGTAAGGAAATATAAACTAGGTGTTGTTATTGATGATCTGGGAGAGCTGGAGGAGGCTGTTAAGATGATAACTTCTAAATATGATTATTATGTGCAAAATATAAAATGCAGATATGAAGAGAAGTATGATTATCATAAAGCAGCTAAATCTTTTTTTGATGATATAGTTAGTAATACAGGAAGAAAACATTAATATATTATTTTAATACCTTTGTCAATTGTTATCAATCATATGGGCAAGTTATTTTCTGATTAGGGCGGTTAAAGGTAGTCATGTAAAGGATGTGAGATATGTACAAATTATTAATCTGGGGAACTGGGATTCTTGCAAAAAGATTTGTAGAGAACAAGTATAATGGAGAAATCATTGGTTTTATAGAAACAAATAAGTCCAAAGATTCATATATGAATAAGCTGGTATATGACAGAAGTGAGATACCAAAGGAGTATGATTATATCATTATTGCAAATTCATATGCAACAGAAATATATGATTGGTGTTTGAAATCTGGTATTGAAACATCAAAACTGATATTTTTGTATGGAATTAAGCAAAGAGTGGGGTGTATAGAAAAATCAGTTTTGCGGGAAATATTAACAGAAGTAAATTATACGCTATATTGTGCAGAGTTTGGATTGATAGAAGAAACATTTTTCAAAGCTGATGCTGATACATATCTTAAATTAAACCAGAGATCTAATTTTTCGATACAAGAACAGTATTTGTGGCCAATTGTTACAGATAAATATGATCCTGCCGGCGCAATAGGAAATTATTTCTGGCAGGATTTGTGGGCTGCAAGGTTAATCATAAGATCAAGAATAAAAAATCATTTTGATATTGGATCAAGGCTAGACGGATTTATAGCACATCTTCTTGCAGCAGGAATTGATGTGACGATGATAGATATTCGTAAGTTTCCGGGAAAGGTAGAAAATTTACATACGGTTGTGGATGATGCAACAAGTCTTTGCCAAATACAGGATGAAAGTATAGAAAGTATGTCAGCACTCTGTTCATTAGAACATTTTGGACTTGGAAGATATGGTGATCCAGTTGATCCTGAAGCATGTTTTAAGTGTTTTGCCAACATTCAGAAAAAGCTTAAAAAGAGTGGAAGATTATATATTTCCATACCAATTGGCAATGAAAGAGTAGAGTTTAATGCGCATAGGGTATTTTATGCGAGTACAATAATAGATTGCTTTAATAAACTGCATTTGGAAGAGTTTTCATGTGTCTCACAAGACAAAATTGAATATAATGTGGACATACATAAATATGATGAGGATTCGCACAATGGCGAATGGAGGTATGGACTATTTTCTTTTAAAAAATAACCAATTAAATTTAGGAGGAACTTTTAATGAAAAAACCAATAATTTCAATAATATCAGCATTAGTGGGAACATTATTTGGAGCTGGTGTAATGGGGAAAGTGTCTATGGACAAAACGCAAAAGATTCAAGCAAAATCAGATAAGCACTTTGCGTTGTTCCTCATGGCAAATCAGTGGGTCAAAGTGAAGCAGGAGGGAAAGCATCTCGCATCTTATTTTGAAAAGAATAATTATAAGATAATTGCTGTTTATGGTATGAGCTATGCGGGGGAAACTCTGATTGACGAGCTCCAAGATTCCAGTGTGACGATTGCATATGGTATTGATAAAAACGCGGATTCAATCTATGCAGATATAGATATTTTATCTGTGGATGCTGATTTGACACCAGTAGATGCAGTAGTCGTGACGGCCATTACCTTCTTTGATCAAATTGAGGAAAAACTCTCTGAGAAGCTTGATTGCCCAATTATTTCATTGGAAGATATTTTATATGAAGTATAGTATGATAAAAAACTTTACTTTGATAGGATACATAGATTTGTTCAGAAGGAGTCACATTACAATGAATAAAGTAGTAACAGGAGTAATATCTGCAATGTCAGGAGCCGTATTGGGAGCAGGGTTTACTGGGAAAGTGGCGTATAGAAAGACGAAAGATTTGGATGAAAAGGCAGAAAGGTATCTGACTTTGTTCCGAATGATGGATAAATGGGTAGAAATAAAGCAGGGTGGAAAAAATCTTTCCCTATATTTTCAGAAACGGGAATATACAAGAATTGCAATATATGGAATGAGTCGTGCAGGTAAAACCTTGTATAATGAATTGGAAGGAACGGGAATAACTGTTGCCTATGGCATTGATAAGAGTGCAGAGACGATGTATGCTGATGTGGATATTTTGGGACTAGATGATTCATTGGAGCCAGTAGATGCAGTAGTAGTAACTGCAGTGACATATTTTCAAGAAATCAAAAAAGATATTTCAGAAAAAGTGCATTGTCCAGTTATTTCGTTAGAAGATATTTTATATGAAGTATGATAATGAAAAAGATAAAAAGTTAAGGTATAGGGATAATGGTTAAGGGCAGAGTAGGAATAGTGTTAGTAAACTATAATGGAGAACCATTTATATTGGATTGCGTTAACAGTATATTAGAGCAAACATATAAGGATATAGAGATCGTTATTTGGGATAACGATTCACAGGATGATTCGGTAAGAATTATTAAGCAGCATTATCCATCAATTAGATTAATAGAGAATAAACAGAATGATGGATTTGCCAGAGCAAATAATTTGGCTGTAAAAGAATTGCTAAAAGGGGAGGCTGAATATATTCTTCTGTTGAATGTTGACACTGTTTCAGATCGTTTTCTAATTGAAAAATTATTAGAGAGAGCAGATGAAAATACTGTTACTACTGGACAAATCAGTATGGATAGGCAAAATAGATTTATTTGGTATGGTGGAGGAGAGCTTCAGCTTGATCAAGGGAAATCTATACATTTAAAAATGCAAGTTAAAAATGAAAAAAGAGTTACTTTTATTTGTGGATGCTGTATGATGATTCATCGGGAAATAATAAAAAAATATGGGCTGTTTGATCCAGCGTATTACTTATATTATGAGGACACAGATCTGTGTATGAGATGGTATCAGCAAGGAGTGGAGATGTATTATATACCAAAAGCAAAACTCTGGCATAAGGTAGGAGGCAGTCTTGAGGGAGGTATAAATCCAATTGGGGAATATTATAGGATGAGAAACAGACTATTTTATGCACAAAAATATAAGAAGTATGCCAAAGTAAACACAAAGGAGATTATAGTATCAGTTTGGAAATCTCTGGGTACGGAACTGATAAAAGGGAATTATAAAATATTTAAGGCACAGTTGTGGGGAATCGTGGATTACTGTTTAAAAAGAACTGGAAAGTTAAAACATAGGATTATGTAAGGAAGATGAAATATGCGAGATAGAATAGTATATATTCCATACCAGAATATATATTCAATCAATAATAGATATAGTATCAATATGATAAATATTTTGGAACAAAGGTATTATGTCAGGTTTAAGATGGCAAAATTAACGGAGGTTTTTGATATCTTAGATACTAAGGCGATTATACTGAATTGGGTGGAAACCGAACTGGATGATCAGATGAAGAAAAATATTTTATGGCATCGTCTGCTTGGTGTGAAAATTATATGGGTTTTTCATAATAAATATCCGCATGATACTCATAAGGAGGAGAAAATAACAAAAAATATAAGATGGCTGGCAAATAACAGTACAGTTATAATATTGCATTCAAAACACAGCAGACAATTTGTACCTGATATGAAAAAGAATAAATCTAAATTAGTATATGTGCCACATATTGAATATAAAGATCAGAGCGCGTGGATTAATGCACATAAGGTACGCATGGGATACGATATAGCAGAAGATGCGTTTGTATTTTGTATGTTTGGCTTTTTGAGTCCATATAAAAAATTTGAAAATGCGATAGAGACTTTTCAGAAACTGCATTTGGAAAAAGCAAAGCTGATTATTGCCGGAATGCCCTGTGATGAAGTTTATGCTGAGAAGCTTGTTAAAATGTGTGAAGGTGATAAGGATATTGTTTTGGATTTTCGTTATTTATCAGATATGGAATTGAACGAACTTCTTGCAATATCAGATGTAGTAATAATACCTTATATAAATGAAAGCAGTATGAATTCCGGCGTGATGATTCAGTCTTTTTCCTGTGGGAATACGGTGATTGTCAGTGATTTTGCAATGGCAAGAGACTATGCTGAACAGAATTTTTTTTATGGATATTCAAAATCATTGGAAAAAGCAATGAAAAAAGCATATATGAACGGGAAAGAGAGAAACAAGCTTATGGGAAAGAGAGCAAAAAAATACATGAATACTCATAACAATGAAGAAATAGTAAGGGATAAGCTATATGATATTTTGGATAACAAACATTAGTAGTGTCTTGTATAAGTAAGAAAGAATCGTGATTAAAGATGAAAAATGTGTATGATATTCGGAGGGATAAGAAGCTTTATTTTGTTCTTCCAGATAACTGTATAATAAATAAAAATAGTATGGCAAACGAATGCTCTGTCGCAGTAATAGTGAATTTATATTATATAGAACATGTTGATTGGTATTTAAAACAGCTTTATCAAATTTCTGGCATGGTAGATGTTTATGTTATCTCTTCAAGATCAGATATTTTGGATATAGTATCAGATCAAAAAATTCATCTGGTAAAGAAAATAAATCGCGGGAGAGATATCAGTGCTTTATTAGTATCTGGCAGAGAAATTGTTTATCAGTATGAATATATTTGTTTTTTGCATGACAAAAAGGCAAGAAACAGGGAGCAGTCAATGTTGATCAAGGCTTGGCTAGAAAATATGTGGTTAAATTTGATAGGAACAAAAGACTATATAGAAAATGTTCTTGGAATATTCAAAAATAATTCGAATATAGGTTTATTGGTTCCGCCGGAAACAGCAGGAATGGATTGGAAAATTTGGGGTACAGAACTTTGGGAAAGTAATTTTGAGAGAGTTCAGAAAATCTGTAATGAATGGAATTTAAACTGTGATATTGATCCACAAATTCCTCCTATTACAATAGGCACTGCGTTTTGGTGTAAAACAGCCGCTTTGTCAAAACTTTTTAGTCGTAATTGGCAATACGAGGATTTTGATGATGAGCCATTGCCAGATGATGGAACATTAAGCCATGCAATTGAGAGGATTCTGGCATATGTAGCACAGGATGCAGGATATGATACAGGAACGATAATGAGCAGTAGATACGCGTCAAAACAATTTTTGATGTATCAGGATTGTTTGCCAAAAGTATTTGAAATGTTACAAAATGATTGTCAGATAACATCTTTTTCTGAGGTGGAAAAGCAGAGTGAACAAAATAGAAAAATACAAGAATTTTGTAATAGATATGAAAAGGTATATTTGTATGGCGGAGGAGTTATTGGCGAGATTGTATTCTATAGAATGGAGAAGTTAAAAATTAAGCCGGAAGGAATCATTGTGTCAAAGCTAGAGTCAGGTAAAAGTATAGCTGGGATGTCAGTGATACCGATAGATATGATTGAATTTATGGAAGATATAGGGATTATAGTATCCGTTGGAAATACATTAAAAGGTGAGATTGTAGATATTCTCGAAGAAAAAGGCTTTCATCAATATCTATGCTACATAGATTTGTAAAAAATGGGGAAGCGTGGGGGATTGGTATGAGCAGAATAGGAATTTCAGTAATTGTACCAGTTTTTAATCTGGAAGAATATATTGGTGAATGTCTGGAAAGCATTCTGAAACAGACATTTCAAAATATTGAAATTATAGTGGTAGATGATAACTCATCAGATGACAGTGTAAAAGTAATAGAGCAGCTTGCCAGAAAAGATTCCAGAATAAAGATGATTCTATTAGATGAAAATCATGGTGCAGGACATGCTAGAAATGTAGGAATGCAGTCCGCAAGGGGAGACTATCTGATTTTTCTTGACGGGGATGATTTTTTTTCAACAGACATGCTGGAAAAGTTATATGATACGTGTGAGAAACATAATGCAGATATTGCTGTATGTAATGCATATATGCACGATCATGTGTCTGGAAAAAATGAGCTGTTTGATGAGACTTCGAGATTTCAGTTCGACAAAATTGGAATACCTTTTCATTTGAAAGAGATTGCGCCCTATGCATTCCAGTTTATGCATGAAATGGCATGGAATAAACTGTTCAGAAGAAAACTTGTTCTCAATACAGGAGTAAAATTTCAGGAGCAACATAATGCAAATGATCAGTTTTTCGTATTTGCAAATCTAATGAGCGCTGCAAATATTGTGATGTATCCAGAACCATTGGTGTATTATCGGACAAACGTGAAGGGGCAGCTCTCAAAAAGTATTCCAAAGAGTCCTAGATGTATATATGATGCAACTTTAGCGACGGTACAGTTTATGGAAAAGCATAAGTGCAGGACAATATATAAAAGAGGGTTCAATACATATATAATTAACAGGATGATTTTTTCTATGGATATGCTGGAAAGTACAGTGAGGGAAGAGATCTTCAACTTTTATCATGAAATGGGTCTCAAGCAGCTGGGCATGGAAAATTGTAAATTAGAAGATTTTTTGAATTATATAGAGTATCAGCAGTATCTTGTCATGAGAAATAATGTTTATTCTAAACATATATATGAAAGACTGAGACCTGAAATAAATTGGAAGTCACAATCACTCAAAAGGGCGCTGGAAAAATTAAAACTACAGAATAGAAATATAGTATTATGGGGAGCTGGTGTCAGAGGAAAAAAACTACTTGACAGGCTGGAAACATTTGATTTCCAGTTGACATCTGTAGTTGACATGAGGGGAGAGAAAGTTGGATGTGTGTTAAACAATTATAAAGTGGATTCTATTGATATTGTCGATAATGGAGATGTCATACTGGTTACAAACAGAGGGTTTATAGAAGATATAAAGTCTGCGCTGGCTGATTTGGATAAAGATTGTATTCTGATTGATATACAAACGCTGTTGAGCTATGAAACAGAGGTTGAGGAAGTAATAATTGTATAATATACATATTTGGGTAGTTGGAGGATTTTAAATGAATCAACTGATAGAATTGTGAGATGAGCCATTTAATGAGCTGTGGAATAAGGAAAAGTTCACATGTGAGATGAGTCAACATGATCATCAGGTCTTATGCGGGGCATTAAGAAAGGTCAAACCGAAAAAGGTACTAGAGGTCGGTGTGGCTGAAGGAGGAACAACAGCAGTTCTGGTGAACTGTTTGTCTATGCTTGATATAGAGAGTGAATTATGGTCAGTTGATTTGAATGAAAAATTGTATTGCAATGCGAAGCAGGACACGGGATATGTTTATGCAGAATTGAAAAAATATATTAAGATAGATAAAATCAGACATCAGTTTTGCTTAGGAGGAACAATTGCAGATTATATTGATAAAATAGGTGATGGGATAGACTTTGCGGTCATAGATACGACACATAAGCTTCCGGGAGAACTTATAGATTTTTTGTGCATATTTCCATATTTAAGAGAAAATGCAACAGTCGTATTACATGACGTGGACTTGAATTTTTTACGTGCAGTGTATGGAAACAAAAATCAGATACTTTTATCAAAGGAATCAATTGCGACAAAAGTTTTATTTTCGACGATTGCTGCGGATAAATATCTATGCTGGGATCATGAGAAGTTGCCCAACATTGCTGTTTTACATATAAATGGTGATACGAAAAAATATATAGGAAACGTATTCTATGCGCTGACGATGACATGGGCATATATGCCAGCAGATCAGATATTGGAAAGATATAGACAGAGCTTAAAGAAACATTATAATCAGGAATTGTTAAGATATTATGATATTGCAGTGTCAAACAATCAACGGATATATGAAAGAACCAGATTAGCAAAAATAATGGATGATCAGGAACTGCTAGAAATCAGATATGAGTTCCCCTATTCTCAAATTCCTAAGAAAAGCAGAATTGTTATTTACGGAGCAGGTAAAGTTGGTTGTGACATTTATGCAATACAGTCTATGTTAAAAGACTACAGCATAACAGCTTGGGTAGATAAGAATTTTGAAAAATTGGATAATCATGAGATAAAGCCGCCTCAGTTTTTGAAAAATTGTGAATTTGATTTTATTGTTGTTGCTGTAGAGAAGATAAGTATTTTTCAAGAGATATGTAGTTATATTATTGAAAAAGGACTTGGAAAGGAAGAACAGATTATAGGACCGATAGTTCGATATTAAATAAATTTAGGAGAAAGGGTTCATGACAAAAGTATCAGTAATCATGCCTGTCTATAACGTAGAAGAATATCTGGAAGAGTGCCTGAAAAGTGTTATAAATCAGACATTAAAAGAGATTGAGATTATTTGTGTTAATGATGGTTCGACAGATGGATCATTGCATATTTTAAATAAGTTTGCTGAATTGGATAAACGAATAAGGATTATAAACAAAGAGAATACAGGTTACGGACATTCTGTCAATTGTGGTATTGATGAGGCACAGGGAGAGTATATTGGTTTGGTGGAAACAGATGACTGTATTGATACAACTATGTTTGAAGAATTATATAATATGGCTGTATTAAAGAATGTAGAGGTTGTAAAAGCGGACAGTAGATATTTTGTGAATAGAGATGGGAAGCGGATATATTATGAAAGCAATATATTTCATGAAGAATATAGAGATTTATATAACAAAGTTACAAATTATCATAAAGATATCCGAGTATTCAGATCTTATGTTTATACATGGGCAGGAATTTATAAGAGATGTTTTTTGAATGAAAACAAAATACGACACAATGAAAGTCCGGGAGCCTCTTATCAGGATAATGGATTCTGGTTTCAGGTAAATATCCATGCAGAAAAGATGTATTTCATGGACAAAGCATTTTACAACCTTCGTAGAGATAATCCCAATTCTTCTATCTATAGTAAGGAAAAAGTTTTTGCTTTGTGCGACGAATACGATTTTATTAAAAATAAGGTTTTGGAGATACATCCTGAACGTGAAAAAGAGATCTTGTGTATTGTGTTTCTCTATAGGTTGCGGTCATATATTGGAACGCTTGCAAGGATTGATAAGAAATATCGACAAATTTTTTATAATAAAATACAGGAGGATTTTAACACCGCTTTCGAAAAAGGTGAGATTGACTGCTGCCAGTTTGATCGTTCAGAATGGGATTTTCTTTTTATGGTATTAAACCAAAACAAAGTATACAGTGCTGAGTTTTCTAGTTTAAGTGAGCAGGTAAAAAATAGATTGGAGAAGGCAAAGAAGATTTATATTTATGGTGCAGGCATGTGGGGAAAATATGTGTTTGAACAGTTGGATAAATGTTTTGTGAGTGATAAGATAGCAGGATTTATTGTTACAAAGAAACAAAAGGAAAATGATTATATAAAAGATATAGTGGTGTCAGAATTGAAGAAATGTGATTTAGACGAGAAGGATTTGGTAATTCTCGCAGTATCTGATAAGGCAGTAAGTGAACTTGTAAATAATTTGAACCAGATTGGTTTTATAAATTATATGTTAAAAAATGAGTTAATGTAGGGGGAGAAATGATCTCAATTATCATACCTGTATATAATTCAGAACAGTATCTGAAGCGGTGTATAGACAGCATTTTAAAGCAGACTTTTACAGATTTGGAGATTATTCTAGTGGATGATGGTTCGACAGATAACTCTCTAAAAATCTGTGAGGAATACTGTAAGCAGGATAACAGAATTTATGTTATTCATAAAGAAAACGGAGGAAGCACAAGTGCAAGGAAAGCAGGTGTATGTATTGCAAGAGGAGAATATATTGCTTTTGTGGACAGTGATGACTGGATTGATGAAATCTTTTGCGAGAGATTATATCATGAAGCAATCACGCATCAGGCTGATATAGCAGCATCAGGCTGCGTGAAGGAAGGAGACTGTCAGAGGCAGGAATTAGTTAATAACTTTCCAGAAGGATATTATTCGAAACAGGAGCTTAAAAAAGTAATTTATCCTAGTATGTTATATTATGAAGATATGAATCTATTTAGTTTTGGCATCCGCCAGTATATGTGGGGAAAATTATTTAGGAAATCTATTATCGAGCAGTGTATTTATAGTCTGGATGAAAGACTTTACGACGGGGAAGATGTGGCGTGTGTATATGATGCATGTCTCAGGGCTTCATCTATTGTAATTGACAATCATACATATTACCACTATATAGTTCATGAAGGCTCGATCTGTACATCTGTGAGAGATGAGAAATACTTTACAAACGCTGTATATCTCTATCAGTATATGATGGGGATATTTGAGAAATCTGAAGAACGTGAAGTAATGATACCACAATTGAAACACTTTATCAGTATGTTTATGAATAATGGCATGAGAGCTGTGTTCGGCTGCGGATACCACAAGTCATACGCTGCTGCTATCTGGAAACTGCCGGATATTCCAACAGATAAGAAATGCAGATTAGTGTTATTCGGCGCTGGCACAATGGGAATATCTTATTACAGACAGCTTCTGGATTACAGGAATGTCGAGATTACAGGCTGGGTAGACAGTATTGCATATGGCAGGAAAATAGGAGGGATTCTTATTGAATTTCCGGAAGTGATAAGAGAGGCAGAGTGGGATTACATACTGATAGCAGTCAGAAATGCTTTGGATAGGGAACAAATCATAAAAAAGCTTGGGGAAATGGGTGCCACAAAAGAGAAGATACTTTACAGGGAGGCAGAAAGATATTCCAATTTGTATGAATTTTGTTTGTAGAGAAAATAAGTGGAGATGGCAGATGAAGAAGCATTTTACGATATCTGTGGTGATTTTGATTCATAGGACAGAAAGATACTTGGAAGATACGATACGAAGCATACTGTATCAGACTCTTGACTTTGAACAAAAGATACAGCTTATCCTTGTAAGCGACTGCTCCGGCGGCGTATGTGAGGAACTATATAAAAAATACGAAGTGATGTATCCTGAAAATATAATGTACTTATGTCTTGATGCGTGCAGGAATAAGAATGCCAGAAAAAATGCAGGAATGAAATATGCAGCAGGAAAATATATCAATTTCATGGACGCAGGCAGCATGTGGTCGTTGAATGCATTTGAGAAGGCGGTCTGCTTTTTTGAGAACTACGGACAGGATATTGAGCTGATAGCTGCTGATACGCAGACGATTGAGGCTGTCAATGAAAAAATTCCATTTAACCAGAGGCTGACAGCGCATAAAATCATTGATATTAATAAGCAGTATTCCAGCATTTTATATAGAGCTTCATCTTGTATTATGAGAACGGAAACAGTTCGAAGATATTCATTTAATGAACAGATCGAATACTGGGGAGACCTTCTGCTGATCAATCAGACGGTGCTGTACAGGCAGAAGTTTGGAATGTTTTCCTCAGAGGTTATGCACTACTGCCATGCAGGGCACAGGGAGACCGTGTTATTAAAACTGGATTATCAACGGGATTTGAAGATATTGTTTGATGGAATTTATCAGGAATCCATGAAACGAAGCGGCTGTATTCTGTCAATGGTTCAGTATTTTATGGCTTGTGTACTTGGTGAAATTTTTCAGCAGACGATCGAATTATCAGAAGCTGAGAGAGAGGAATGCTGCCATGATGTTTTTGATAGAATATTGCAGCATATTGAAGATCGGTATCTGCTGGAAGCAGAAAATGTTGATTGTTTCGTGCAGAAAGCGTTGGCTTCATATAAATATGGCGTAGATATCCGTGATGAGATAAATCAAATGAGGATGAAGGAAAAACAGCATCAGGAGTTATACCAGTATTTTGATAAGACATATAAGAATTATGGCGTATTGAAGGAATGGTTATTATTGCATATAAAGGAAAAAAGGATTTCTGATTATTTTGACCGCAATAATTATCATAGAATCGCTGTCTATGGCATGGCAGAATTGGGGCAGTTTTTCGTGATGGAACTAGAAAATTCCGGGTTCGATGTGAAATATGGCATTGACCGCAGGGCTGAGACGATTGCCGCAGAAATTCCTGTTCTGACATTGGAAGATGATCTGCCTCCTGTGGATGTGGTCATTGTCACAGCGGTATATTATTTTAATCAGATTGCAGACTGTCTGAAAGACAAACTGGAATGTCCTGTCATATCAATAGAGGATGTTTTGTATTCCATACCTTAGGAGGGATGAAATGGAAGAGATGCAAGTCGTTACCATTGTGGAGGGGGGACTCGGCAATGCCGGACCAAAGGCGCCGCTTGATATATGCAGGATACTGGAAGGGCTTGGCGGAGTAGAGTCATTTGCCATATCTTCTGAGAAAGGGATGGATTATCCACTGTATTTAGAAACACTGTCTTATCTAAAAGAGGTCAGGAAGGAAGGGACACAGGTGATTATCCAGTATCCGTTTCAGCCCTGTCTGTATCATAAGAACCAGCGGATGTTTGCGGAACTTTTAAAAGAACTGGACCCGTGCAGAACATGGATCTGGATTCATGATATCAATCAGATCCGGCTTCCAGATAAAACGTGTTACGACAAAGAGATGGACTGGCTCAAACCCTTCCAGTATTTCATCGTCCACAACAGCAGGATGGAACACTATCTAAGACAGTATCTCAACATCGAAAAATGCATCTGCAATGAAGTGTTCGACTATCTTTGCAGAGATAACTTTGTAAACAAATACAGGCAGTCGCCGATGGAACGCGAGCCGGAAATTGTCTATGCCGGAAATCTGGTAAACAGCAAGTCTCCGTTTTTGTATGAGCTGTCAGAGGAGAAAATGAATTTTCGCATGAATATTTACGGAAAGCGCGAAACACTGATAAAGAATAAAAAAGTAAACTACTGCGGCAGCTTCAGAGCTGATATTCTGCCGGATAAACTCAGGGGAGATCTGGGGCTTGTCTGGGACGGCACGGTGGATGCCTCCAGCGACACAATGCCGCAGCGAAACTATACCAGATACAATACGCCGCACAAGTTTTCGTGTTATATGGCGGCTGGACTGCCAGTGATCGCATGGAAAGATGCGGCGATCGCGGATGTGATTCGTAAATATCAGGTGGGATATCTGATTGAAAATATATACGAGATCAACCAGCTTGATTATACACAGTATGATACATTCCGGGAAAATGCAGAGAAGCTGGCGGTGAAGGTGCGGGACGGGTGGTTTACCAGAAGGGCGTTTCAGGCAATGCGAGAAATGAGGGCTGAAGGAAATGTACAGTTTTGATGTGTTTGATACTCTGATTACAAGGAGGACAGCGCTTCCACAAGGGATTTTTGCACTGATGGGAGCGGAATTGAGAGAAAAAAGGGAGATAAATAAGCTTCCAGACTATATAATTGACAACTTTTATGAGCTTAGAATACACAGTGAGCAACTTGCAAGACATTCTGCATCTTTTAAGCAGGTGGAGGAAGTGACACTCCATGATATATACAGGGCAATGGCGGTCAGCGGATATTTAAATGAGGATGATATTGAATATTTGTGTAGCACGGAAGAGGAAACAGAGCTTCATAACGTCGTTGGAATTGATACAGCAATTAAAATGCTGAAGGGACTTGTGGAACAGGGAGAGCGGGTGGTGCTCATCTCGGACATGTATCTGTCGGGAAAAGTGATACGCAGAATGCTCTGCAGGGTAGATAAAGTATTTGCATCATTACCGCTGTATGTCTCATCGGACTATGGCGTGCGGAAAACAACAGGCAGTCTTTACCGAAAGGTACAGGAGGTTGAAAAAATTGATTTTAGAGACTGGACACACTATGGCGATAATCTACATCAGGATATGGAAATTCCTTATGCGTTGGGAGTCAGAGTGATTTATCTGCCGCGAAAGGAGTTGACCCCGCTTGAAGAACATATTTTGAAAAAATATGGAGAGGATCACAGGCTGCAAATGATGATTGGTACAGCCTGCCATACAGATAAGGAAGGCAGAGAATTAGCATACCATATTGGATGCAGGTATGCAGGTCCTGTTTTGTATAGCTATGCAGAGTGGATTGTCAGACGTACAGAGGAAAAAGGGATAAAACGTCTTTATTTTATTGCGCGGGATGGTTATCTGATCAAGAAGATTGTGGACTGCATTTTGTCAGAACGGAATATAGCTATTAAAACATACTATATTTATGGGTCCAGAAAAGCATGGCGGATGCCGTCGCTGTCAGAAAATCATTACAACCTGTATCAGATGATCTGGTGGTCTCACTGCAAGCGGATTCGAACACTGGACGAGCTGGCGGCAGTAATGCATGTTCCGCTAGATGAGTTGTACAGTTATCTTCCGGGAGTGTATATGTTAGATAAAGAGTATCGAGAGCTCAGCAGTCAGGAGTTAGAATATATTGTCAGAACACTGTCTTGTGACAAAAATTTTATGAGCTATCATCTGTGCACTCTTCAGGAGGAAAGAAAACTTGTGCAGCGATATCTTGCACAAGAAGTGGATGTTTCAGATGATCAGTTTGCCTTTGTGGATGTCTCGGGCGGGGGACTGACACAGGGATGTCTGAGTGAGCTGTTACGGGAGACATATACAAAACCAATTTATACATACTTTTTTAAGATAGACATGGTTTATCTGGCAGACAATTCAATACCAGAGGTATTTATGCCGGGGTTTCTTGAGAATAATCTCATTATTGAGATGATGTGCCGTGCTCCGCATGGACAAACTGAGGGGTATAAGGAAGAAGGCGGCAGAATAATACCAGTGGTGGAGGCAGTGGAGGGAGAGCTGTTGGCCACGCATGGATTTAAAGAATACGAGGAGGGGATTCTGGAATTTTCTGGGAATAAATGCAGAATAGCTTTAGGGATTGACACAATAGAAGGTAGTTTTATGAAAACTATACTGTATTATATGGAGGTCATAGCAACAGAGCCGCCAGAGGAGATTTTAGAATTTTTTGCATCAATGCCCAGTAGTGAATCAGGGAGAGGATATACAGAATATGCCCCGAGATTAACACACAAGGAGATCGAAGATATTTTTTTATTAAGAACATATGAGCCAATAGAATATTATTATAAAGGCACAAATCTGAATTATTCGATACTGCGTGCATCTGAAAAAGAAAGAGATTTCATCGAAAAATGCAGAGAAGAGTATGGTTCAATACGAGGAAAGCTGTATCGTCAGGACAGCGAATGGAAGCAGGTTCAGCTTCGCAGAAAATACGGGAGAGCGGCCTTTTATCCTATTAGATTACTTGAGAGAAAGATTGTACTATATGGTGCTGGAAAATTTGGACAGGATCTATATCAGCGTTTGAACAATGATGAGAATCATGAGGTTGTATTGTGGGTAGATAAGAATGCAGCGGCATTCAGAGAGCGTGGGATAACAAATGTGCACAGAGTTCAGGAAATAGAAAAAAAGTCGTATGATCAGGTAGTAATTGCTGTGATGGATAGTGTAACAGCCAAAGAGATACAATGCGAGCTGGAAGATCTGGGAATTGGCAGAGAGAAAACTTTATGGTTGGAAGCATTTCAGATTTCTAACGTTCAAGTTCAATGGCAGGCAGATAAATTATAAAAGAAGGGGGGTAAACAGAAATATGCGCAGTTATATAAAAAATGACCTGTTAGAGCTTGTCCAGACCATGAGGGAGTTGTGCGGTGAGATCCTACAGGCATGTGAGCGGAACACAACAGAATATCTGCTGGATCTTTTAGAACAGGGACAGCAGGCGGCAATTTCCATGGGAGAGACCATTGAAAAATTCGAGGGGGAAGGCACAGAGGCAGTATCGGTACTGGAGGCTTTCTGCGATCACCTGTATGAGCTGAGTGAGACGGCAGCGTCGGGAGAAACGGCTGCTTCAAAGGAGCGTAAGGCGTTGGACAGGCTGCTTCTAAACATCGAAAACGGTATACGGCATCTGCCAGTGACATATGAGATTGTTTTTTTTCCATACAAGGCTTCTATGTGGGACTGCATGGAGAGCATTTATTTTGAGGCAGCCAAAGACTCTGACTGTCGGGCGTATGTGGTGCCAATTCCTTACTACGATATGAAACAGGGCGGACACTTTGGACAGATGCACTATGAGGGGGGGCAGTTTCCAGCAGGGATTCCCATTATTTCATGGGAACGGTATAAACTTTCAGAGCGCAGACCAGATATTGCTTATATCCATAATCCGTTTGACAGGTGTAATCTGGTGACGAGTGTGCATCCTGAATTTTATTCGGACAGGCTGAAAGCATTTGTTGGCAAACTGGTCTATGTGCCGTATGGTATCTGGGGGGCTGACATACCAGAGAGCCATCAAAATCTGCCTGTTCATAAAAATATGGATTACATGGTGGTTCAGACAAGAAAACAGGCAAAGTTTTATCAGGGACAGGAGTTTGAAGGAAAACTGCTGCCATTGGGTTCTCCAAAATTTGACAGGGTGGTCAATTATCAAAAAAGCGGTGTGGAAATGCCGGAGGAATGGAAAAACATCTTAGATGGAAAAGTGAAATTTTTCTATAACACTAGTCTGTCTGTTCTATTAAAAGACACGGAAGCTTTCTTAAAAAAGATAGAATATGTAATCAGTTGTTTTGAAGGGCAAAAGAATGCAGCGCTGATCTGGAGACCACATCCGTTGATGGAATCTACGTTACAGTCTATGCGTCCTCAATATCTGGAATGGTATCGTCATATCGTGCAGCGGTTTTGTCAACAAAGGGCCGGAGTTTTTGATACGACCAGCGATATAGCGAGAACGATCGCAGTGTCAGATGCATATATAGGTGAGGATGCATCCTCGGTGGTAGATTTATTTTGTGCGACGGGAAAACCATTGTTTATATTGGATATGAATGTGGATAGAGCTTTATCGGAGAGTGAATACTGTGATCCCCTGTTTTGTAGTGTTGCAGAGTGTGGGGGAAAATATTGGACATTTTCCTATCAGTTTAATGCACTGTGTACACTGGATATGGAAACTGGGAAAGTGGATATTGTAAGTTCTATTCCAAATAAACAACTCAATTATAAATATTTGATAAGTAGTGTGTACAATTATCATGGAAAACTGATTTTAGCTCCTGATTGTATGGATTCTATTGTTGAATACGATATAGAAACTGGAAAGTTTAATATGATCAAACTTCCAGATGCTGTTTTATGGGCGAATACGGGGGGCATGATTCCTCTGAAAGATGGTTTTCTTATATTACCTTCCCGATATCAGGCTGTCATACAGTATAATAGCAAAAAGAATAAGTATATCTATCATTGGCAGATTGTAGATGAAGTATTGAAGCTTAGGAAGAATAAGGGGAATGAAGATAGTAGTTATCCTATTTGTGGAGGGGTGCTATTAAATAAAAATTGGTATTTTATTTTGCCGCAGACAAATGGCATATTGATTTGGAATATGGATACTTTTGAATATGAGATTATCCAAGTGGGCGATGAGGAGAACGAATATAGTGCGATTGCGAATGTGAAGGATGGTTTTTTGCTACAGATGCGCGAGGGCGCACGATTACTTTTCTGGAATCCACAGACAGGAGAGACAAACGTGATTGATCAATTCCCTATAGCATTTGAACAGCGTTTCGATCCGAATGGTGAAGATCATCCGTTTGGTGGATTTCTGATGGCGAAAGATCATCTGCTTCTTATGCCGCAGCTTGAAGATCAAATTCTGGAAATTAACAGAGATACTTTAGAGATATCTATATATGAAATAGATTGGAAGAATCATATTCGAGAATCACAAGAAGGAACATTTGATAATCGCTGGGGAAATTTCAGAAATTATATTTTGGAAAATGTGCAGGATTATATTAGTCAAAACTATAATGAGATAGGAATTATTACTTCTGCGGATGGCTGCATGTTAAAGCTTGACATCGAGAAGCATCAATATACAGAGGTACAACTACACTATGACTATGAAGTATTAAAAAATCTGTTCGCTGTTGAGCATCTATATGACAAGTTTGAACTACCAATTAAGAGCAGAGAAAACAGATATTATACGTTGGGAAATTTTATTGAAGCAATGGCGGACGGCAGGATAATGAAAATGAACAGTCAGCAAATACAGGCGTACAGGGAAATATCAGCAAATCTTGATGGGACCTGTGGGGAAAAGGTTCATAAGGCGGTGAAGAAAACAATATAATAATAGTTTTTTTAGAACGGAGAGATACAAATGATACAGGATAATCTGGAGAGGTTAAAGAGAGATGGGTATTTTTGTGGGACATTTTGCGTTTGGCGGGCAGAAACAGAGAATGAGACAGTATTATGTAAAGCATCGAGATAAATTCGCTGTCAAAGATTATTCAAAAGGTCGGTTTCGAGTGTGTTAGGAGAGAAGTATAATGGAACAAAAGCAGGATAAGGCAAGCTGTAGCATTTCAGGAAAAACACTGAAAGCCTTAGGTACTGGCGTCTACGAGGACCAGTACCTAAACAGAATCGAGTTCTCCTCTGACATCGAGGACGATATCGAGATTCGTCTTGCTGGCAGCGGCAACTACATAAAACTCGGCAAGATCGCCAGCATCAACGATTACAAAATCTCGGACAAGATGCGCAAGATCTGGCAGGTAGAGCTCGCCATGCTGGACAGAGTAGATGCAATTTGTAAAAAGCACGATATCCATTATTTTCTGCTGCACGGCACACTTCTCGGTGCTGTCCGTCATAAAGGCTTTATTCCATGGGATGATGATTTAGATATCGGTATGTTGCGCAGGGACTATGACAGATTTATGGAGATTGCGCCAAAGGAGTTGGAAGAGCCTTATTTTCTGCAAACGATGTGGACGGACCATAACTGCTTTTTTGGCGGTCTGGCAAAGCTTAGAAACAGCGAAACGGCAGGGATTACAGAGCGTGAGTTAGGACATAACTGCAATCTTGGCATCTGGATAGACATTCTGCCAGTGGATTACTGTATTGATGATGAAAAAAAGCTGGCTTCCAAGGAACGCAGGATAAAGCAGGTATGTCATTGGATGACTGCAAAGGTGTATGGAAATGAGCTCAAGCGACCAGACAACATTCCTTCCATACTTTATAAAATAATGACGCTTGTGTCATTTTTTATTCCATACCATCATCTATGTAAAAAACTCGATCGTGCAATGCGTCTCTATACAGTACCTTCAAAGAACATGGCAGTCTTTACCGGGGCGGGCAAGCACAGAATCTTAAATGCTGCTGATTTTAAGACAACTACTTTGCTGGAATTTGAGGGACGAAAAATTCCTGTCCCTGTCGGATATGAAAATTATCTTTTCATGACACTAGGCAGGGATTACATGAAGTTTCCGCCGCAGGAGGAGCGAAAGCCAAAGCACACGGGCATTTACGATCCGGAGCATTCTTATAAGGAGTACATACAGAAGCTGACAGGCATGTTTGAGGGCTGCAAAGGGAAAAAAATTATTCTCTTTGGCTCTGGCATGATGTTTGAGGATTATATGAAAAAGTGGGGCAGCAGATACCGCCCGGTATTTTTGGTTGACAATGATGAGAATAAATGGGGGCGGTCAAGAATGGGCATAGAAATCAAATCGCCCAAAGCGCTTCTTGAAATATCAGCAGAAAAGCGGCATCTCATCATTTGCAGTTTTTATTATAAAGAGATCGAGAAGCAGCTACGAGAAATGGGAGTTACAGAGTATCGGATATATGTGCAAAAATTGGAGTGGATTGTTAGGGCAGAGGAATAAAGGCTTTAAATTGAGTGTGTAATTTCTGCTGATTGATGTACAAAAGGGAAGAACATCAGCCTCCTCCCTTTTTCCCGCGCACCCGATACTCCGAAGGTGACACCCCCTTCTGTTTCTTAAAAATCCGGCTAAAATACAACGGATTGTCATACCCCACAATATTCCCAATCTCCGTCACATTATAATCGGTAGTTTCTAGGAGTACTTGTGCATTGGCAATGCGTATGGACACGATATACTGCATCGGCGTCGTGCTGGCAAACTGCTTGAAGCAGCGGATAAACCAGCTCACGCTCATGCCTCTCGATGCAGCGTACTCCTCGATATTGATTTCAGTATTGTAGTTGTCATTAAAGTACTGTATTGCCTTTTCCATCTCTGAATCCAGATAGACATTCTTAATCTTATTTTTCGTGGTTAACTGGCGGTGTATCAAGATCAAAAGCTGCCGCAGCAATAGAGCCAGCATCTCCGGGTAATCGGATTGGTGGCGCTGCAATTCTAAGATCATCTGTTTGAAAATACGCGTGTATTCCAGCGAAGTTCCAGTGTTGATGACGTGCATCTCATCCGTGATGCCGTAACCGCGCAGCATATTCTTGATATCACTTCCTGTAAAATGAACCCAGTAGACCTCTGTCTGGTCGATGCCAAAATATTCATATTTCTGAGGCTCTTTGGGGCGGTAGACCACCATATTTCCAGCATGTACCACAGTGTCTGTGCCATCATCATTGAAATAAAAATGTGCTTTCCCGGAGGCAACATATAAAATTTGAAAGTCGAGTCTGCCCTTGGGACGGTAGGTTGGCAGACGGGGATGCGTGTATAAATGGTATGTACCGCAACTGCCCACGATGAGCGGTTTGCTCTTGTCCATAAAATCAACGAGTGAATTGTTTAAATAGGCTGAGTTAATGTACATCTGGTGTGCTCCTTTCGTGGAAAGTGTATCAAAAATATCTTTTGCATGGTTTTCATGTTTGTTTTATTGTATCATTATGTGCATGTTTTGTCTAATGTAGTTTATGGAAGTTTGAATTTTTATACACTATAATAGAAGCAGTACAATAGCCTTCGTCATAACGGTGTCCGAAGAACGTGGTGGAATCGGGAGGGCAGATAGGGGAATTGATCATAGGAGGAAGCACAATGATGATACCAAGATATTACGAAGATTTAAAAATGCTGCATGAAAATACAATGCCGCCGCGGGCGTACTATATTCCGGCTTCGGGGCAGGTGGATACGTTTGCCGGCAAGCGCGAGGCGTCTGACCGTATGCAGTTGTTAAATGGCAGATGGCAATTTCATTATTATAGCAGTGTCAATACGCTCAAGGAGGCGTTTTATGCGCCAGAATATGACAGTTCTGGCGACAGCCTGATCAACGTTCCCAGTGCATGGCAGATGGAGGGATACGATAACCACCAGTACACGAATATCCGCTATCCGTTTCCGTTTGATCCGCCCTATGTACCGCAGGACAATCCCTGTGGCACCTATGTGTATAGTTTTGTGTATCATGGTGACTGGAAGGCGCCCAAGGTTTATTTAAATTTTGAGGGTGTGGATTCCTGTTTTTATGTGTGGCTGAACGGCAGTTATGTCGGCTACAGTCAGGTGTCCCATGCGACGAGTGAATTTGATGTGAGCAGTTTGATTTCAGAGGGAACAAACCGTCTGGCGGTGCTGGTGCTAAAGTGGTGCGACGGAAGTTATCTGGAAGATCAGGACAAATTCCGCATGAGCGGTATTTTCCGTGACGTATATTTATTAAAACGCCCAAAACAGGCGGTGCGGGATTATTTTGTCAAGACTGCGATTGGGACAGGAGTCAAGGAAGGCACAGCAGAGCTTTCAGTACAGCTTACATATTTTGATGAAGTCATTCCGACGCGGGCAGGTCTTTACAGCGCAGACGGCACACTTGTGTCTGAGGCAACTGTGGAAGGGGCAGCGAATAAGAATATAGCAGAGGTCACTTTGGAAATCGCAAATCCGGTCTTGTGGAATACAGAAGCGCCCTATTTGTATAAGTTTGTGCTGGTGACGGAGGGGGAGACCATCACGGATATGGTGGGGATACGCGAGATTTATATCAAGGAGAAATGTGTATTTCTGAATGGGAAGGCCATCAAATTCCGCGGCGTAAACAGGCATGATTCCGATCCGGTTACAGGTCCGGCAGTCAGCCTTGATCAGATGAAACTGGATTTGACGCTGATGAAGCAGCATAATTTCAATGCAGTCCGCACGAGTCATTATCCTAACGCGCCTGTTTTTTACGAGCTTTGTGACAAATATGGTTTTTTGGTGATTGACGAGGCGGACATTGAGAGTCATGGCCCCTCAGAGATTTTTTATAAGGATTGCAGTGATGCCAACAAATTCCATCACTGGAACGAACCGATCGCAGATCATCCGGCATGGGAGGCCGCGATTTTAGACCGCGTGCAGCGCTGTGTGCACCGGGACAAGAACCGTCCCTGCGTGGTGATCTGGTCTATGGGAAATGAGAGTGCTTATGGCTGTAATTTCGAGTGGGCGCTGCGATGGACAAAGACGTTTGACAGCACGCGTCTGACGCATTATGAGAGCGCCAGATACCGCAGCAGGGACAAGCAGTATGATTATTCCAATCTGGATTTGTACAGCAGAATGTATCCCTCTTTGGAGGAGATTCGCACTTACTTGAAAAATGAGCCGCAGAAGCCGTTTCTTTTATGCGAATATTCTCATTCGATGGGCAATGGGCCGGGGGACTTTGAGGATTATTTTGAGCTGATAGACCAGAATGCGCTTTTGTGCGGCGGATTTGTCTGGGAGTGGTGTGATCATGCGATCGCCTACAGAGAGACTGAAAATGGCAAGGTGGTATACCGTTACGGCGGAGACCACGGGGAGACAATCCATGATGGAAATTTCTGTGTAGATGGCTTGGTGTATCCTGATCGTACACCGCATACCGGGCTTATGGAGTACAAAAATGTGCACCGCCCAGCCAGAGTTGTGTCGTTTGAACAGCGGACACAGGAGTTGAAAGTACGAAATTATATGGAGTTTACAGACTTGGCGGTATATGTTGAGCTTCGGTACGAAGTCAACTGTGACGGTGTATGCGTGGAGGCGGGCGTGCTCATGCCATTTTCTGTAAAACCCGGTGAGACGGGCAGTACTTGTATGGATATTGCAGTGCCTCGTCAGGGGCGTTCTTATCTGAAAGTGTACTACCATATGAGGAAGGGGACAGAACTGGTTCCGGCGGGAACTCTTTTGGGATTTGATGAGGTGCTTCTAAACACGGAGGATTGCAGGAACCAGACAGCACTGCGGTTGATGGAATACACCAGAGCTGATGCAGAGAAAATAACAGTGTGGGAGACCGATACAGAGGTCTGCTGCGCAGGCGGGAATTTTACATATATATTGGATAAATGCACAGGACTTTTCTCGCAGCTTCATTACGCGGGAAAGGCATATCTGGATCGTCCGATGGAGCTTAATATCTGGCGTGCACCGACAGACAATGACATGTATTTGAAAAAAGAATGGAAGCGGGCGCGCTATGACCATGCATATACAAGGGCGTATGAGACGGTGGTCTGTCAGGCGGGCGAAAGTGTGATTATCAGCAGTGCGGCGGCTGTTTTGGCAGATGCTTTACAGCGCATGATGGAGGTGCAGATGACGTGGCGGATTGATCATAACGGCGGAATCAGTGCAGACCTTCTGGTGAAACGCAATATGGAATTTCCTGCCCTGCCGCGGTTTGGCATCCGTCTGTTTCTAAAGAAGGAGTTCGATGAAGTATCCTATTATGGTATGGGACCTATGGAGAGCTATTCAGACAAACACAGGGCAGCAAGCCACGGAATGTACCGCGCCAAGGTGACAGAGCTGCATGAGCCATATATCCGCCCGCAGGAGAATGGAAGCCATATGGACTGCGACTATGTGCTGGTGTCAGATGGCAGGTTTGTTCTCGGCGCAGTGTCTGTCCGTCCGTTCTCCTTCAATGCTTCGGTTTATACACAGGAGGAGTTAGAGCAGAAGGCACATGACTATGAACTGGAAGCATCTGGCAGCACGGTCTTGTGCCTCGATTATGCGCAGAATGGCATTGGTTCAAACAGTTGCGGGCCAGAGCTGCCAAAGCAGTACCAGTTTGACGAGGAAGAATTTTTGTTTACTGTAAAACTGGTGTGGTATGAAAAAAAGCTGGATGAGCAGCTATAAACGCTAACAGCGGCACAAAACAGCAGTAGAATTTTTGGAATAAAATGTAAACAAATATAAAAGAAAGTCATATATTAAAGAAAAATCTGATGTATCTTACACGGCGTGTAGCATATATCAGATTTTTTGTATTTTGAATTTTCTTGATAAAACGAGGTGGATATGGTATTCTTTAGGGTAGAGTTTCATAATAAGGAAAGAAATCAAAGGGGCGGGTGAGTGAATATGGTTCAGTGCAGGGAGTTACTTAGAGGCTTTGAATATGAATGTATCAAAGGCAGTACAGATGTTGAGGTATCTGAGGTGGTAAACGACTCCAGAAAGATTACAAAGGACTGTCTTTTTATATGCATACAGGGTGCAAATTTTGACGGACACACAGCGGCGGCAGAGGCAGTGGACAAAGGGGCTGCGGTACTTGTGGTCAGTCAGGAGGTATCGCTTCCGGCAGGAACTGGCATCACGGTAGTCAAGGTGGAGGACACCCGCTATGCGATGGCGTTTATCGCGGCAAACTATTTTGGCAATCCAGCGGAAAGCATGAAGATTATTGGTGTGACAGGGACGAAGGGAAAGACGACAACAGCGTATTTTGTGAAATATATTTTGGAAAAGGCTGGATATAAAGTTGGCCTTGTGGGAACAATCGAGACGATTATCGGGGAGAAGGTGATTCCCTCATCACATACTACACCGGAGTCTTATGATTTGCAGCAGTATTTTAAAGAAATGAAAGAGGCGGGCTGTCAGGTGGTAGTGATGGAGGCGTCCTCTCAGGGCTTCAAGATGCACCGCACACAGGGATTTGTCTTTGATTATGGTATTTTTACCAACATTGAGCCAGATCATATCGCGCCGGGAGAACATGCGGATTTTGAGGAGTATCTGGCTTGCAAGGCGATGCTGTTTCGCCAGTGCCGTGTCGGGATTGTCAACTGCGACGATATACATTGGCGCGAGATGACGGCAGGGCATACGTGTACATTGGAAACGTATGGATTTGACACAGCGGCGGATTTGCGCGGGAGTGATTTAAAGCTGGTGACAGGCGCGGGGTATCTGGGGATTGATTTCAAGGTCTCAGGGCTTTTGAATATGGAGATCGAGACCGATATTCCCGGAAAATTCAGCGCTTACAATGCACTGACAGCGATTGCGATCTGCCGTCACTTTGGCGTGAAGGAGCAGGATATCAGGAATGCGCTTTTGCGGGCAAAAGTAAAGGGCAGGATTGAGATGGTCAAGGTGTCCGAGGATTTTACGCTGATGATTGATTATGCGCACAATGCGATGGCGCTTGAAAGCCTGCTTGCCACGCTGAGGGAGTATCATCCAAACCGTCTGGTGTGCCTGTTTGGCTGCGGCGGGAACCGCTCGAAACTCAGGCGCTATGAGATGGGGGAGGTCAGCGGCAGGCTGGCGGACTTTACGATCATCACGTCGGACAATCCGCGCTTTGAGGAGCCGCAGGACATTATCGAGGATATCAAGACCGGCATCGGCAAGACCGACGGCAGGTATATCGAGATCTGTGACCGCAGGGAGGCGATCGAGTACGCCATCACACACGGCGAAAAGGGGGATATCATCGTGCTTGCGGGAAAGGGGCACGAGGATTATCAAGAGATCAGGGGTGTAAAGTATCCGATGGATGAGCGGGTGATCATTCAGGAGATTCTGGACAGGAGATAAGAGATTCAATGACAGGCAGATTTGCGAATATTATCGTGGATATATCCCATGAGAAGGTTGACCGGCCTTTTCAGTACCGTATACCGGAAGCGCTCAAGGGGCAGTTGGAGGTCGGAATGGCGGTGATGATTCCGTTTGGGCTGGGAAATAAGCGGATAAAAGGGTACGTCATGGAGATTACAGACCGCGCCGAGTACGACGAACACAAATTAAAAGCGGTGGATTCCATCGTGAAGGACGGCGTCAGCGCGCAGAGCGATTCAATGAAGCTGGCGGGGTGGATTCGTGAAAATTACGGCTCAACCATGATTGCCGCACTAAAGACGGTGCTTCCAGTCAAACGGAAACTCAAGCAGGTGGTTCGAAAGACCATTGTGTGTAAGGTGGACACAGACACCGCAGCGGCGAGCGCGGAGGAATTTGCCAAAAAGCATCAAAATGCCAAAGCGCGGCTGATGCACGAGCTTGCCAGACAGCCTGCGCTGCCGCATACGCTGGTTACGGGGAAGTTAAATGTCACAGCACAGACAATACAGGCTTTGGAAAAGGCAGGTTTCATCGAGGTGCAGGCGGAGGGTGCCTATCGGAAGGTGCTGCCGGAAAATATAGCGCCTATGAATAACTGGCAGAAAAAACAGCTCTCCGGCCACCAGCGTGCGATTGTGGACAGTATTATGCAGGATTTTAAAGCAGATGTCCGCAGGACATATCTGATTCACGGCGTGACGGGAAGCGGTAAGACTGAAGTTTACATGGAACTGATTGAGCAGATGATGGACGAGGGCAGACAGGCGATTATGCTGATTCCCGAGATTGCGCTCACTTATCAAACGCTAGTTCGATTTTATAGACGCTTTGGCGACAGGGTATCTGTGATGAACTCGCGCCTCTCGGCGGGAGAGCGCTCAGACCAGTATGAGCGCGCCGCGCGCGGGGATATTGATATTATGATTGGACCGCGTTCTGCGCTGTTTACACCGTTTGAACGGCTTGGGCTTGTGATTATTGATGAGGAGCATGAGAGCAGCTACAAGAGCGAGAGTATGCCAAAGTATCACGCGCGCGAGGTGGCAGGAGAGCTGTGCCGCATGAAGAATGCCAGTTTGGTATTGGGTTCCGCGACGCCGTCCATTGAGTCTTATTACAGGGCGAAAATGGGCAGTATAAAGCTGTTTACGCTGAAGGAGAGGCTTGCGGGCGGGCAGCTCCCCCAAGTGTATGTGGAGGATTTGCGCAGCGAACTCAAAAGCGGGAATCGTTCTATATTTAGCAGGCGGCTTTACGGGCTGATCAATGACCGCTTAAAGAAGGGAGAGCAGACCATTCTTTTTATCAACCGCAGAGGGTATGCGGGATTTGTATCGTGCCGCGCCTGCGGGCATGTTATGAAGTGCCCGCACTGTGACGTGTCCCTGTCAGAACACACAGACCGCTATCGCAACATGAGCAGGCTGGTCTGTCATTATTGTGGGTTCAGTATGCAGGGGGTCACAAACTGTCCCCAGTGCGGCTCAAAGTATATTCTTGGCTTCCGCGCGGGCACGCAGCAGATCGAGGAGCTTCTGAACAGAGAATTTCCGTCGGCGCGCGTGCTTCGGATGGACGCGGATACGACCAAGAGCAAGGACAGTTATGAGCAGATTTTGTCGCAGTTTGCAAATGAGGAGGCGGATATCCTTGTCGGCACACAGATGATTGTGAAGGGACACGATTTTGCGAAGGTGACACTGGTGGGGATTCTGGCGGCAGATATGTCGCTGCACGCCGGGGACTACAGGGCAGGAGAGCGCACGTTTCAACTGCTGACACAGGCGGCGGGCAGAGCGGGCAGGAGTACGCTTCCGGGGGAGGTCGTGATACAGACTTACCAGCCAGAGCATTATGCGGTGGTACATGCTGCCAATCAGGACTATGAGCACTTTTTTGCGGAGGAAATCGCCTACCGCGATCTAATGATGTATCCGCCAGTGGCACATATGATGGCAGTGCTTGTGCTTTCCGATGATGAAAAGGCGGGCGCTGTGCAGGCACAAGCGCTTGCAGCGCGGGTAAAACAACAGTTTGATGACAAGAGACTGGTCATGATCGGCCCGACAGAAGCCTGTATAGGAAAGATCAATGATGTATACCGGTATATTTTTTATATCAAACACAGGGAATATCAGATATTGACAGCAGTCAAGGACGCGCTGGAACAGACGATTCATGCAATGCAGTGGAACACAGACAGCGTGCAGTTTGATTTTGACCCTATGAATACGTATTAGAATGAGCATAGAAAAGGAAGGAAAAAATTATGGCAATCAGAACAATCAGAGAGATAGGAGATCCCGTATTGAATAAGATTTCAAAGGAAGTGAAGGAGATCACGCCGAGAGTGCAGGATTTGATTGATGATATGTTTGAGACAATGTACGAAGCAAACGGTGTCGGGCTGGCAGCAGTGCAGGTCGGCGTGTTAAAGAGAATCGTCGTGATTGATACAGGAGATGACCCGATCGTGCTGATCAATCCCCGTATTTTGGAGGTCAGCGGAGAGCAGACAGGAAACGAGGCGTGCCTGAGCGTGCCGGGAAAGACCGGTTCTGTGACAAGGCCCAATTATGTCAAGGCAGCCGCGCAGGACGAGGAATTGAACGATTTTGAGATTGAGGGAGAAGAGCTTTTGGCAAGGGCGCTGATTCATGAGGTTGAGCATCTTGACGGGCATCTTTTTGTGGAAAAAGTGGAAGGCCCGCTGATGGATGTGGAAATGGTGGAGGAAGAAGAGTAGATGAAGATTATTTTTATGGGGACGCCGGACTATGCGGCGGCGGCGCTGGAGGCGCTGCTCGAAGCTGGTCATGAGGTGACTGCTGTCGTGACACAGCCAGACAGGGCAAAGGGGCGAAGCGGCCAAGTGCAGTGCACACCTGTCAAGGAATGTGCCGTCAGACACGGGATTGCGGTCTTACAGCCAGTCAGGGTCAAGGCGCCGGAGGCGGTCGAGGAATTAAAAAAATATGAGGCAGATGTCTATGTGGTGGCGGCTTTTGGCCAGATTTTGTCAAAAGAAATATTAGCGCTGCCGCGGTTTGGCTGCGTCAATATCCATGCATCGCTGCTGCCCAAATACAGAGGCGCGGCGCCGATTAACCAGTGTATTATTGACGGGGAACAAGAGACAGGCGTCACAATCATGCAGATGGATGCCGGAATTGATACTGGAGACATACTTACGCAGAAAAAGGTTATCATAGAGGATAAGGAGACGGCAGAGACGCTTTTTGACAAGCTCTCACAGGCGGGTGCAGCGCTGATTGTGGAGACACTGCCTATGATTGAGCGCGGGGAAATCACCCCTGTAAAGCAGGACGAAAGTCTTGCAGGCTATGTCAAAATGATGGATAAATCGCGGGGAAAGATAGACTGGGCCAGCGATGCAGTCTCGATCGAACGGCTTGTCAGGGGGCTGAATCCGTGGCCGAGCGCCTACACCTCCTGTCAGGGAAAAACAGTCAAAATCTGGCGTAGTGATGCGGTGGCAGCGGAAGCTGCACAGCAGCCCGGCATGATTGTTTCGGTGGGAAAAGACTTTTTTGATGTGGCTTGCGGAAGCGGAAATCTGAGAATCTATGAGCTGCAGCTAGAGGGGAAAAAACGCATGGATACAAAGAGCTTTCTGCTGGGGAATCCGTGGAGGGCAGGAATGCTTTTAGGGGAATAAGGTTTATGATATTATATATATAGAAGGGAGAAGCTATGCCATTTGGTTTTGGATATTATTTTGATCCTACGTATATTTTAGTATTAATAGGTGCAGTACTCAGTATACTCGCTTCGGCGCGGGTCAACTCGACATTTCACAAATATGCCAGCGTGCGGAGTATGTCAGGAATGACAGGCGCCCAGACTGCGGAGGCAATTCTGCGCAGCAAGGGCATTCATGATGTGCGGGTAGAGCATATCAGAGGAAATCTGACAGACCACTATGACCCGACAAGAAAAGTGGTGCGGCTGTCGGACAGTGTATATGGCTCAAGCTCTGTGGCGGCGATCGGGGTGGCGGCGCACGAGTGCGGGCATGTCATGCAGCATCATGAAGGGTATGCGCCGCTCAATATAAGAACGGCACTGGTGCCTGCGGCAAATATCGGGTCGAAGCTCGGCATTCCGATTATTCTTGTCGGAATACTTTTGGGCAGCAATCCCATACTGGTGAATATTGGCATCTGGGTGTTTTCCCTTGCAGTGCTTTTTCAGATAGCGACGCTTCCTGTGGAGTTTGACGCCTCGAGACGGGCGCTTGCCTGCATCGAGCAGTATGGCATTGTGACGAGTGATGAGCGCAAAAAGAGCGCCAGGGTATTGAAGGCGGCGGCATATACGTATGTTGCGGCAGCAGCAGCGGCGATCTTGCAGCTATTGCGGCTTTTGATGCTGTTTGGCAGGCGGGATGATTGAGATGGTACAGGGACAAAATAAAACGCAGGGCACCAATCAGCGCATGATCGTATTGGAAATGCTTTTGACAGAGCAGGTGTATTCCCATCTTCTTGTGCGGGAGGTGCTCTATAAATATAATTATCTGACGCAGCAGGAGAAAGCCTTCATCAAACGGCTCTATGAGGGGACTTTGGAGCGCCAGATTGAGCTGGATTACGTGATTGGCCAGTATTCCAGCGTAAAGACTGGCAAAATGAAGAAGGTGATCCGTGCACTTCTGCGCATGAGTGTGTATCAGATTTTGTACATGGATGCGGTGCCTGACGCGGCAGCCTGCAATGAGGCAGTAAAACTTGCACAAAAAAAGGGATTCTCCTCGCTGAAAGGCTTTGTGAATGGTGTTCTCAGAAACATTGCACGCAACAAGGGCAGTCTGGTATACACAAGCCTGTCTGTCAAGTATTCTATGCCAGAGTGGATTGTGGACATGTGGACAGCGCAGCTTGGGGCGGAGACGACAGAGGCTGTGCTGGCGGGACTTTTAAAAGAGCATCCTGTGACAATTCGTTTCCGCGCAGTGCCGGATCTTCCTATGGAAACGGCAGTGCAGGCAGTGCAGCAGGCGCTTACTGCACAGGGCGGGACGATGGAACAGCATCCGTATCTCTCTTGTGTATACAACGTATCAGGGACAGATGACCTCACAAGGCTGCCTTATTATCACGAGGGCGCCTTTGTCGTGCAGGACGCCAGCTCTATCCTTGCAGTCATGGCGGCAGGCATAGCGCGCTATGCGGACAAGCAGACAGGCGAAAAGACCGTGCGGGTGCTTGACTTGTGTGCGGCGCCGGGCGGAAAATCCATGCTTGCAGCGGACATTTTAGAACAGTGTTCGGCGAAAAATACATTTCAGTATTCGGTGGTGTCAAGAGATCTCTCCGCAGACAAGGTGGCGCGAATGCTTGAGAATTTTGACAGGTGCGGTTTGAGGCACATGACCGCACAGACAGCGGACGCCACAGTGGAGGACAGCGCGCTTGTGGGAACATCAGATATCGTGATTGCCGATGTGCCCTGTTCGGGGCTTGGCGTCATCGGGAAAAAGCGCGATATCAAATACAATATTACGCAGCAGGCAATAGAGGATATCACGGTACTGCAAAGGCAGATTCTTGCGGTGGCAGTGCGGTATCTCAAGCCGGGTGGGCGGCTGCTGTTCAGCACTTGTACGATAAACCAGAAGGAAAATGAACAACAGTTTGCATGGCTGCGGGAGAAATTTGGACTGGCGCCGCTGTCTCTTGATGACGCGCTGCCCGCCTGCTTACATAGCGAGACTACCAAGAGCGGCTATCTGCAATTATTGCCGGGCGTACACGATACGGACGGATTTTTTATCAGTGTGTTGTGCAGGCAGGAAAATAGTGATGGAGAACAAAGCGATGGAGAACAAGGCATTTGATATCAAATCAATGACACTGGCAGAAGTAAAACAGGCTGTTGAGGCGATGGGCGAGAAGCCGTTTCGCGCAAAACAGCTCTACGAGTGGATGCATGTGAAGCTCGCAATGGGCTATGATGAAATGACCAGTCTGCCTAAAAATCTGCGGGAACAGCTCGAAGCGCAGTATCCATACACTGCACTGAGAGAAAAGACCGTACAGACCTCAAAGCTTGACGGCACGAAGAAATACCTCTTTGCGCTGGCAGACGGGAATTATGTCGAGAGTGTCTGGATGCAGTATCATCATGGAAATTCTGTGTGCATCTCCTCGCAGGTCGGGTGCCGTATGGGGTGCCGGTTCTGCGCCTCAACGCTCGGCGGCTTGGAGAGAAACCTGACGCCGTCGGAGATGCTTGACCAAATCTATGCAATCGCAAGAGACACCAAAGAGCGCGTATCGAATGTCGTCGTGATGGGCACAGGTGAACCCCTCGACAATTATGACAATCTGCTGCGCTTTTTGCAGCTTATCTCGGATGAAAACGGACTTCATATCAGCCAGCGCAATATTACCGTCTCAACCTGTGGCATTGTGGAGAACATAAGACGGCTTGCGGATGAAAAATTACAGATTACGTTAGCGCTGTCCCTGCACGGGGCGACACAGGAGAAAAGACAGGAGCTGATGCCGGTCGCCAAGAAATATGCGCTGGAGGAGGTCATAGATGCCTGCCGCTATTATTTTGACCAGACAGGCAGACGCATCACCTTTGAGTACAGTCTTGTGAACGGCGTCAACGACACCGAGGCAGACGCCGAAACTCTGTGCCGTCTTGTGAGCGGTTTGAACTGCCATGTCAATCTCATTCCCGTCAATCCGATCAAAGAGCGCGATTATACTGCATCGAAGCGCCGGGAGGTCTTTAATTTCCAGAGCCGTTTAGAAAAAAATCATATTCATGCAACCGTCCGCAGGGAGATGGGCAGAGATATCGACGGGGCGTGCGGACAGCTTCGGAGACGGTTGGAGACTTGAATTAAGATTACACATGTGCTAATATAAGAAGAAGTGTGAAAAATGATGGAAGCATTTTCACTGATTGGAGGAGAAAAAGTGAAGTTATTTTCTATAACGGATATAGGCAGGAGAAGGGAAATAAACGAGGACTATCTATTTACTTCGGATAAGCCGGTGGGAAATCTTCCAAACCTTTTTATAGTGGCAGATGGTATGGGAGGACATAATGCGGGAGACTACGCGTCAAAACATGCTGTAGAGAAAGCAGTGTCAGCGATTGAACAGTATACAGATGAGTACGATGCAGAGAATATCCTGCAAAAAGCAATTGATGATGCCAACACGCACATCAATCAGATCTCCAGACACAGCAGCAAGTATAAAGGAATGGGGACGACTTTTGTCGCAGTCACGTTTGACGGCTGTCATGTGACCGTGGCGAATGTCGGAGACAGCAGAATGTACGTCGTCAACGACTTTATCACGCAGATCACCAAAGACCACTCCCTTGTCGAAGAAATGGTGGATATGGGAGGAATTGACAGGGAAGCAGCGAGAGTACATCCGGATAAGAATATTATCACAAGAGCAATTGGTGTAAAAGAGTATGTGCTTGTGGATTTTTTTGATGTGCACATCGGACTTGCGGAAAAGCTGCTGCTCTGCACAGACGGGCTTACCAATATGCTCAAGGATGACGAGATACACAGGATTATCATGGACAGCAGCAGCTTAGAGGAGGCCGGGAGGCGCTTGATTGAGGCTGCCAATGAAAATGGCGGACGTGACAATATAGCTGTGGTTCTTGTGGAACCGTTTGGAGGTCAGAATGATTAAGTTGGGAATGCTGATCGGCGGCCGCTATGAGGTGCTCGAGAAGATTGGCACTGGCGGAATGTCAGATGTATATAAGGCAAAAGATCAAAAGCTGAACCGTTTCGTGGCTGTGAAGGTGTTAAAACAGGAGTTTTCTGAAAACAGGAACTTTGTGTCGAAATTCCGCGTGGAGGCGCAGGCTGCCGCGGGACTCATGCATCCAAATATCGTGAATGTCTATGATGTCGGAGAGGAAAATGGCATTCATTATATCGTGATGGAGCTGGTGGAGGGTATCACACTCAAAAAATATATTGAGAAGAAGGTCCGGCTGACGACAAAGGAGGCCATCAGCATTGCAATACAGGTTGCAATGGGTATTGAGGCGGCGCACAACAACCATATCATACATAGGGATATAAAGCCTCAGAACATTATGATATCCAAAGAGGGGAAGGTGAAGGTGACTGATTTTGGCATTGCCAAAGCGGCGTCCAGCAATACAATCACTTCCAATGTAATGGGTTCTGTCCACTACACCTCGCCCGAGCAGGCAAGAGGCGGATTTTCAGATGAGAAGAGTGATATCTATTCCATGGGTATCACCATGTTTGAGATGCTGACAGGACGTGTTCCGTTTAACGGGGATACCACAGTGGCAATCGCGATCAAGCATATTCAGGACCCCATGCCGTTTCTTCGGGACTTTGTGCCAGAGATTCCGGTGAGTGTGGAAAATATTGTCATGAAATGTACGCAAAAGAGCGCTGACAGGCGGTATCAGAGCATGGGAGAGATGATTGCGGATCTAAAGCATTCTCTGATTAACCCAGATGCGGCGATCGCGCGCGTTGACACGGAGGATGAGGCGGGAAAGACCAAGATTGTTCCGGCGTCTCCAGAGCCTATCCCCATGCCCGCAGTGCTTGACACCGTCTGGGAGGACAGAGTGCCGCGCAGAGAGGCTTATGCAGACGAGGAGATATTGGAGACAATGCCCGAGCAAGGTATGCAGGCATCGTCAAATTCAAATAGAAGGGGCAGCAGCCGTTACGAGATGGACTCCTACGGCACTGCGTACTATGAAGATGATGACTATTACGGTCAGGTCGTGATGGAGACGCCTGCAAAAACCAACCGTCCGAAACCGTCAAAAGCGGCGGCAAACGGCACAGGCGCCAAAAAGACGGAAAAGCGGCCGGAGAAAAAAACAGAAAAAAGCCCGGCAAAAAAAACAGAAAATAAAAAGCCGGAGGCGAAGAAAAAGCAGAGTCCAGCCGGCAAAAAGAAAAAACCGCAGCAGAGTGCATCCGCAAAGACCAGCCAAGGCAGGACAAACAAAGCATATGATTACTATGAGGAGGATTATGAGCAGGAAGTCGTCAACAGGCAGAATGTGCGAAAGGGCGGTTATGTGTATGACGATTATGAGTACCCTGAGAACCTTGGAAAGAATGAGTATGACTATAATCCGAAAGCGGAGGGATTTAAGACAGTCCTTACGGTGATCGCAGCAGTGATTATCGGTTGTATTTTATTATATTTTGCAGGGCAGGCGACAGGTATCTTTGAACAGATTGGCAATGCGTCCACCCAGAGCCCAGATACCGGCGATGATGCCGAGCGTGCGGTGATGCCAGAATTTGAAGGTCATGATCTTGACGAGATCAAACAGTCATTAAATGCGGTTGGGCTTGGCTGCAAGACAACCTTTACGGAATCGGCACAATACGCTAAAAATCAAGTCATATCGGCAGCGCTTGAAGATGGTCAGAAGGTGCTTGCCAATGACAAAATTCTCAAAAATACGACCATTATTCTCACTGTCAGCGCGGGCGGAGAAGGGATTCCTGTTCCGGCAGTCGAGGGAATGTCGGAGGCGGAGGGCACCGCTGCGCTGACAAAAGAGGGCTTTAAGGTCATCAAGACAGAGCAGAGCTCGGCAGAGTACGCCAAAGGAACGATCATCTCACAGTCGCCGGAGGGAAACAGCATCGCACCGATCGAGTCGGAGGTGACGATTGTCCTGAGCGTGGGCGGAGACGGCGCGCAGGCACGTATGCCGCAGGTGCTTGGCAATTCGAAGGACGCTGCGGTCAGTGTGCTTGAAGCTGCCGGATTTGTGGTAAATAATATTGAGGAGTCGTACAGCTCGGATTATCCGGCGGGGCAAATCTGTTATCAGAGTTATGAGGCAGGGACAAATGTTTTGGTGGGTGCAAAGGTCGATCTGAAGGTCAGCATCGGAAGTGAGATCGCAACCTATAGCTGCCGTCTGACAGTGGAGGCGCCGGAGGATTATGTAGGCGGTCCCGCGGAGGTACATCTTATGACGGCTGACGGGTCGGAGGTTTTATGGTCTGCACAGAATGTCACCGCGTTTCCAGTGTCCATCAATATCAATGACCTGAAGGTTTCATCGGCTTACGGGACGGTGATTGTCACCTATCTCGCAAATAAGGAAGTGCCTATTCAGGACGCAGACGGCAACCAGACAACGCAGGTTGTTCCAGAACCAAAGAATGATTCGCGCAGTGTGCAGTTTACAAAAAATTAGGCTTTTTATGATCATGAAGAATATGCAGGTAAAGATATGCAGGGTAAGATAATAAAGGGAATCGCAGGTTTTTATTACGTTCATGTCCCCGGTGAGGGGATTTATGAATGCAAGGCAAAGGGCATCTTTCGAAAAGAAAATATGAAACCGCTCGTGGGGGATGATGTGGAGATGGAGATCACGCATGTCAAGGATGCGGAGGGGAATATCACACAGATTCTGCCAAGAAAAAATGCACTGATTCGTCCCGCAGTAGCCAATATTGATCAGGCACTGCTCATTTTTGCCATGACAAAACCAGAACCGAACTATAACCTGCTGGACCGATTCCTGATTATGATGCGCAGACAGGGGCTGGAATGCATTCTATGCTTTAACAAACAAGATCTGGCAGATATAGGGCAGCAGGAATGTATCGAAAAGATTTACAAGGACAGCGGATGCCGTATTTTGTTTGTGAGTGCCGAAAAAAAAGAAGGGATTGACCAGCTTGCAGCGGTACTGCACAGAAAAACCACAGCGGTTGCAGGGCCGAGCGGTGTGGGGAAGTCCTCACTGGTGAACTGTCTGCAAAAGGGAACGCAGATGGAGACCGGAGCGATCAGCGAGAAGATCGCGCGCGGAAAACATACGACAAGGCATTCAGAGTTGATCGCAGTCTCGGACAATACATACATCATGGATACGCCGGGCTTTAGCTCGCTGTCCCTGTTTGATATCGAGAAGGAGGAATTGAAAGCATATTATCCAGAGTTTGAACCTTATGAGACACAATGCAAATTTATGACCTGCGCCCACATTCATGAGCCGGTGTGCGGTGTCAGGGAAGCATTAGGAGAAAACCATATCAGCAAAGTCCGATATGAAAACTACGTTACTTTTTATGAAGAGTTAAAAGAAAAAGAAAAGAGGAAATACTAAGATGAATTATTTATGTCCCTCAATACTGGCGGCTGATTTTTGGGAACTTGGAAAGCAGATTGAACTGGTCGAGCAGGCAGGCGCGCCGTATCTGCATATTGATGTCATGGATGGAATGTTTGTGCCTTCCATATCCTTTGGAATGCCTGTCCTAGAATGCGTGCGGAAGAAATCAGAACTTTTTATGGATGTACATATGATGGTCGAGCAGCCAGAGCGCTATATTGAAGAATTGATTCGGCTGGGTGCAGATGGTGTGACGATTCATGTGGAGGCGTGTCATTGTATCCCGGAGACGCTTTCAAAGATTCGTGCGCTCGGCAAAAAGACCGGACTTGCCATCAATCCTGAGACGCCTGTGGAGGCAGTGCTTCCCTACATGGATTTGGTGGATATGGTGCTGATTATGACGGTGCATCCCGGTTTTGGCGGACAGCGCTATATCATGGACTGTGTTGATAAAATCAAAAAGATGCGAGCTGTCATCAACCAGCGGTATCCCGATGTCAAGCTTGAAATTGACGGCGGCGTGACGCTCGGCAATCTGGAGATGAACCTCGATGCCGGAGCAAATGTGATCGTCACAGGTTCTGCGATCTTTAAAGGCGATATCGAGCAGAATGTAAAAGAATTTTTAAAGCGTATGGAAACGCTGTAGCGCATGGAGAAAAGAAGTATTGGGCTTTGCAATTGATAATTGCAGAGTCCAATACTTCTTTATTTTGAAATATAACTTATTTTCAAGAATTTTGAAACCAAAAGACAAAATCTGGCGTCTAATGACTGTAAAACGAATAAAGGACGTTTGCATTTGTTTTACAATCATACGCGCGTAGGAGAAGGTTGATGAAAAGCATTGAAACAAAGAGTTATGTAAAGAAGGCGCAGAGGCACGATAAAGACGCATTTATTGAACTAATGCAGTTTTATATGAAGGATATGTATAGAACTGCCATTGCGATCCTGATGAATGAAGAGGATGCAGCAGATGCTCTTCAGGATACAATTCTCACCTGTTGGGAAAAGTTAGCGACACTGAGGAAACCAGAGTTCTTTAAGACATGGATGACAAGAATCCTTATAAACCATTGCTATGACATCCTTAGGCAGAATGCAGTTTACGAGACGATAGAAGCATATGAAGAACCGTCACAATGCGATGAATACAATGTAGAGCTCAAGGAGGCGTATGCCTCGATTGATGAACGGTATCGGCTTCCTATGGAATTGTACTATAGTCAGGGATTTAAGCTGCGGGAAATTGCGGAAATATTGTCAGTACCATTAAATACCATCAAGACAAGAGTTTCAAGAGGACGGAAAGAACTGGAAGCATATTATCGCGATTGTCAGGAGGATCAAAATGTCAAATAAGAAAATGTCAAATAAGAAAAACGTATTTTTTGAAGAAATTGAATTGTCCGAAATTGTGTTGAAAAAAACAAATCAAGCCTTTGAAATGATTCATCAGAAGGAGACGGGTTCTATGAAAAAATTAAATACAAAAAGTAAGAAATCCTTTAAAACACAGGCTGCTGCCATCGTGGGTGTCTGCATCGTAGCAGTTAGCGGCATCAGTGCCGCTGCCGCGATTCACCATTATTGGGGACGAGGCATGAATGGAAATATTCAGGCATCCGATGAACAGCAGCAGGAGCTTACAGAAAAGAATATCGCAAAAGTGTACCGTGAAGAAACAGAGAATGTATCCCTTGCTGTGACAGATCACGGTGTCACGATCGAGCCGGATACGGTTGTTGTGGACGAGAGATTTGCATACATGTCGTTTCGTATTTCGGGTTATGCGGTGGCAGAGAGAGAAGAACCGGGATTTGACACAATAACGATCTATCAGGGAGAGAACCCGGAGGCTGAGGACGCATGGGTAAATATGTCTGGAAGCATGTATAATGGTATTATTTCTGATGAAAACGGTATGCCAGTGTATGAAGACGGATCTGCGATAGCGAGTTACGAAGATGGAAGTACGATCTGCCATTACACGGACAGCGATGGAAATATGGAGTATATTATTCGGGCAAATGTTGCGAATGAGAACGATTCATTCCTTGGTAAGACAATCCATGTCGGTTTTAAAAATCTGGGAACACTTTCCAAAGCAGCGTTTACGCCGGTATTGGAAGGAAACTGGAATTTCGACATAACGCTTCCAGATGTGAGTTCATCTCAAACGATTCAGGTGGGCAAGAAAGTGGAAGGAACAGAATTTACGATAGATCATATCAGTATTTCTCCTATTTCTATGAGGGTGAATTATTCGGTTGGTACGGCTCCTGTTGAAAGTGAAGATGAGCATGGCATTCCTTCAGTACAGGGAGTGGTGCTAAAAGATGGGACAAGACTGCCATACTTAACCGATGGCGGCAGGTTTGGATACACCGATAATAGTAAGAAGAATGCCTATCACATAGCTGGTTATGACCGTGTTCTTGATGTTGATGAGGTGGCTGCGCTCATCGTTCAGACTTCGTATGATCAAGACAATGTTGAGATACCGATCTCAAAATAAGCTTGACCGAATTAAAGAATAACAATGAAACAGTAACCACGAACCAAAAGGGTGTAAGGTCTTATGATATTATGAAGGCTTTACACTTTTTTTCTGCACTATTTTCTGCTCAATTTTGCAGAAAATAAGCAGAAAATTCAATTTGATTATTCCAAAATGCTAGGTGGTATGATATAATATTAGCTTGTATTAGACTCTTTTTGCGGCATACAGCGGAAAGGAGTTGATTTGGTCTGACATGAGTATGACCGAGGATAAAAAGGTCAAAGCGGCCAAAAGCGTCGAACATGCCTTGAAAAATGTGTAGTAAAAATATAGAGAAAGGCAGAAAACCTTGAAAATCAAGGTTTTCTGGGCAGGTATAACAAGATATGAAACTGGGAATCGTCGGACTTCCGAATGTAGGAAAAAGTACATTGTTCAATTCGCTGACAAAGGCTGGTGCAGAGTCGGCAAACTATCCATTTTGTACGATAGACCCAAATGTGGGCGTGGTGACAGTGCCGGATGAGCGGATCCGGCTTTTGGGTGAGCTGTACCACACGAAAAAAGTGACGCCCGCTGTGATAGAGTTTGTCGATATCGCAGGGCTGGTCAAGGGCGCGTCAAAGGGAGAGGGACTTGGCAACCAGTTCCTTGCCAATATCCGTGAGGTCGATGCGATCGTGCATGTAGTGAGATGCTTTGAGGACTCAAATATCGTGCATGTAGACGGAAGCATCAACCCGCTGCGGGACATCGAGACGATCAATTTAGAGCTTATTTTTTCTGATATTGAAATTCTCGAGAGACGGATTGCAAAAGTGTCCAGAGGTGCGAAAAATGATAAGACACAGGCGAAGGAGCTTGCGCTTGCAGAGCGCATCAAGGCACACTTAGAAGAAGGCAGGATGGCAAAGAGCTTTGTGACGGAAGATGACGAGGAAGTTTTGTGGAGAACTGGGTATAATTTATTAACAGATAAACCAGTGATCTTTGCCGCAAACGTGGCGGAGGAGGACCTTGCAAATGACGGTGCAGACAACGAGGGCGTGAAGGCAGTCCGCGCGTATGCGGCGGAGGAAGGTTTTGAAGTCTTTGTGATCTGCGCGCAAATCGAACAGGAGATCGCAGAGCTTGACGAGGATGAGAAGTCTATGTTCCTCGAAGATTTGGGATTAAAGGCGTCCGGGCTTGACAAGCTGATCGCGGCAAGCTACAGGCTGTTAGGACTGATCAGCTTTCTCACGGCAGGCGAGGATGAATGCCGTGCATGGACGATTAAAGTCGGCACCAAGGCACCGCAGGCGGCAGGCAAGATTCACACAGACTTTGAGCGCGGCTTTATCCGGGCAGAGGTTGTAAATTACAAGGATTTGCTGGAGAACGGCTCTCTTGCGGCGGCGCGGGACAAAGGGCTTGTCGGTCTGGAGGGCAAGGAGTACGTTGTGAAGGATGGAGATGTGATCTTGTTCCGTTTTAATGTATAAAAATAATTCAGTGAGGTAAAAAGATATGCCTGATACAATGGGAGTAAATGATATCGCCTTTCCACATCTTGGAATCTATCTGGAAAATCTGCCGAAAAGCTTTTCCATCTTTGGTTTCCAGATTACATTTTACGGCATGATAATCGGCATCGGCGTCATACTTGGCGTGCTGATGGCGGAGCGAATGGCAAAAGCAGAGGAGATGGATACCGATATTATCTGGGATTTTGGCATCTATGCGGTGATTTTTTCGATTATCGGGGCGCGGATTTACTATGTGGTCTTTTCTTGGGACCTCTACAAAAAGGACCTGCTGAGCATTTTCAATCTAAGAAGGGGCGGGCTTGCCATTTATGGGGCAGTGATTGCCGCATTTATCACGCTTTTTGTCTACGCTAAGATCAAGAAGCTCTCACCGTATCAGATCGGCGACTGCGGTGTGTACGGACTTATTTTAGGACAGATTGTCGGGCGCTGGGGAAATTTTTTTAACCGGGAAGTCTTTGGCGGGTATACCGATACGCTGTTTGCCATGAGACTGCCTGTTGACGCAGTGCGTCCCGGAGATATCACAAAATCACAGCTTGACGGCATGGCGCTTATGGGAGATGTCAATTTTATTCAGGTGCATCCGACTTTCCTGTACGAGGGTGTCTGGAATCTGGCGATTCTGACAATTATGCTCGTATATCACAAACGCAAAAAATTTCATGGACAGATGTGCCTGTTTTACCTTGGCGGCTATGGCATCGGACGTTTTATCATCGAAGGAATCCGCACAGACAGACTATTGATCCCGGGAACACAGATCGCCGTGTCACAGCTTTTGGGCTTGCTGCTGTTCATCTTTTCGGTTGTTATGGATATCGTACTGAGGATTCGGTTAAAGGGGGGTAAAAGCAGATGATAAAAGAAAAAATTGAGAAGCTGATTTCACAGCTTACCTTGCAGGAAAAAGTAGATCTGATTCACGGAAATGGCTTATTTGCGACCAAAGGTGTCGAGCGGCTTGGTATTCCGCCGTTTATCACCTCAGATGGTCCGCGGGGGGTGCGGAAGGATTTTGGCAATGACTCATGGAAAGAAGTAGGACTCAGTTACGATTATGTATCTTATCTGCCCTGCAATACTGCGCTTGCGGCAACTTGGAACCGAGCGCTTGCACATTCCACTGGAAAGCTGCTTGGCAAGGAGGCAAGGGGACGCGGCAAAGATATGATACTGGCGCCGGGAATCAATATTATGCGCTCACCGCTGTGCGGGCGGAGTTTTGAGTACATGGGCGAGGACCCCTATCTTGTCTCGGAGCTTGTTGTTCCGCTGGTACAGGGAATTGAGGAGAATGACGTGTCGTCGTGCGTGAAGCACTTTGCGGTGAACAATCAGGAGACACGGCGTCTGGACGTAGACGTGGAGGTCAGCGAGCGGGCGCTCAGGGAGATTTATCTGCCGGGCTTTGAGGCAGCGGTAAAAAGGGGCAAGGCAAAAGGAATCATGGGTGCCTACAATAAGCTGCGCGGAACACACTGCTGCCATCATGATGTTCTGTTCAATGAAATTCTGCGGGGAGAATGGGGCTATGAGGGCATCATTGTGTCGGACTGGGGCGGTGTCCATGACACAAAGGAAGCCTTGATGAGCGGGCTTGACATAGAGATGTCCGTCACCAATGATTTTGACCAGTATTATATGGCACAGCCATTAATTGATCTCATCGAGCGCGGGGAAGTGGACAAGAAGACAGCGCTTGCCAGGATTGACGAGAAGGTCCGCCATATTTTGAACGTGATGAATGCACTGCATATGCTTGATGGAGAACGCAGTGCGGGCGGTTACAATGACTATGCCGACAAGGCATCACTGCGCCAGACAGCGCGGGAATCGATTGTTTTGTTAAAGAATGATAAAAACATACTGCCGCTGGACAGGAAGCGCATCAGGAAACTGCTTGTGGTTGGAGAGAATGCCAACAGACCGCATGCATCGGGCGGCGGAAGCGCTGAAATCAAGGCATTGTATGAGATCACACCGCTTATGGGGATTCAGATGCTTCTGGGCGGCAATACGGAAGTCGTATATAAACCGGGATATTTCAATGAAGATAACGGCAATATCTGGGCAAGCGCAGCAGACAGCGAAAATGGGCAGGCGGACAGTCTGAATCAGGACATTGTAGAATCACCGGCACCAGTGGCAATTGAGGTTTCGCCAGAACAGAAGCAGTACCGGCTGGAAATGAACGAAAAATACATGCGGGAAGCGCTTGAGGCGGCAAAGGATGCCGACGCAGTCGTCTTTGTGGGTGGGCTGACCCATGACTATGACACGGAGGGGCAGGACAGAGCAGACATGAAGCTGCCATATGATCAGGACCGGCTGATTTCTGAACTCTTGAAAGTAAGACCAGACACGGTAGTGACGCTTGTGGCAGGTTCTCCTGTGGACATGAGCGCATGGCTTGACGATGCGCCGTCCCTGATCTATAGCTGGTATGCGGGCATGGAGGGCGGCATGGCGCTCGCGGAAGTGATTTTTGGCGATGTGAATCCGTCCGGGCATCTGCCGGAGACATTTCCAATCAGCGAAAAGGACTGTCCGGCAGTGGTTCTGGGCGAATTTCCGGGCGGTGACAAAGTGCACTACAATGAGGATATCTTTGTGGGATACCGTTATTATGATACGTATGATGTGCCAGTCGCTTTTCCGTTTGGGTATGGTCTGTCCTATACGGATTTTGTGATGACGGGGATTCGTGCAGAGGTTGTGGAGGACACTGTAGAGAGCAAGGCGGTGAAGGTAAGCTTTGACATATCGAATATAGGCTCTCGTGCTGGTGCGGCGGTTGCACAGATTTATGTCGCAGATAAATATCCAAAGGTTAAGAAAGCAGCCAAGGAGCTGAAGGCATTTGAAAAAATCTATCTTGAAGCCGGGGAGACGCGGGAAATCTCAATGATGCTTGAGCGGGAGGCATTTACGTACTATGATGAGGCCTCACATCAATTTAGGGCAGACGCAGGCAGCTATATGCTGATGCTTGCCAAAAATGCGGAGGAAATCGTCGACATCACGGAAATTGAATTAAAAAATTGACAAGTTCCCCTATGCGGTCAGGATGCATATGATAGAGAAACGCACCTTGCTGTATAGGGGGAACTTTTTATGGTGAGCTACAAGGAACTGAGAAAAAAAGAAGTCATTTGTATCAAAGACTGTAGAAGGCTTGGACATGTATGCGACTTGGAGATTGATGAGTGCAAAGGCTGTATCTGCAAAATCATTGTTCCCGGCTGTAAGGGCTTCTGGTCGATGCTCACCGACGATTCGGTGATCGCCATTCCATATAATTGTATCCGCCAGATTGGTCCAGACCTTATTTTAGTGGATATATAAAGGCTTGAGGCAATTGACATTGGCGGAAACATCACTTATACTGAAACAGAGAACCTTGAACAAGAAACATTCGGAGGAAACAGTATGAAGTGTCCGTTCTGTAATTATGAAAATACAAGAGTGATTGATTCCAGACCTGCCGAGGACAACTGTTCCATACGCAGGAGACGGGTGTGTGATGTGTGCAATAAGCGGTTTACGACTTACGAGAAGGTGGAGACGATTCCGCTTGTGATCATCAAGAAGGATAATAACAGGGAAGCCTATGACCGTGCAAAGATTGAAACAGGAGTTCTGCGCGCCTGCCACAAACGTCCAGTCAGCACCGATGACATCGAAGTGCTGGTGGACGAGGTGGAGGCAGATATCCTAAACCGTGGTGAGAAAGAAATCAACAGCCGCATTATCGGGGAACTGGTGATGAATAAACTCAAAGATTTGGATGCGGTGGCATATGTCCGCTTTGCGTCGGTGTACCGTGAGTTTAAAGATATCAATACTTTTATGGACGAGCTGAAAAAAGTGCTCGACAAATAAGCCCGACAAATAAATATGAAATGACCTTGAAATGGGAGAACGCTCCCGTTCCGAGGTCATTTTCAGATGTAACATATTAACATATTTCTTTTTTCTACAGTTCCTTAGGAGGTGAATTTGGGTGAGATGAATAAGAATATGATCATATGGTTTGCAGTTTCAGCGGTTCTCATGCTGGCGCTTCCGTGGCTTGCGGTTACTTTTGTAAAAGGCGATGCTGGAATGGCAGTATGCTTTCTTTTGTTTTTTGCGGTAAATCCAATATACTGCGTCATAGCCGGGACATTTGCCGGAAAGGATATGCGGCAATTATGGAGCCTTCCGCTTGTATCGGCTGCACTGTTTTTGGTCGGTACGTGGATATTTTTTGATATGGGGGAAACAGCATTTATCCTGTATGCAGCGGTCTATCTGGTTTTGGGGATAGCGGCTATGATAATTTCCAGGTTTATCAGAATGAAAACACAGAGGTTAAATGGAATACAGAAATGAAAATTCAAACAAAACTGAAAGGAGACGAAACGATGTATTTATTGCCAAGACCGCAACAAGAAGAACGGTATGAGGGATATTATGCGCTGCGTTATGACGGATATATTGTGCTGGAGGAGACAAGCGGTGTGGACGGTTATCCGTATATGAAGCAGTTACAGGAGGTGGTGGCACAGGAAACAGGGCTTCGCCTGAAACTCCGGCAGGGAAGCTCGAAAAAAGCGGATATTACGCTTCGAGTAGACGCCTCGGCGCAGGCGCAGGCATATACCCTGACTGTCAATCAGAAAGGCATATGGCTGAGTGCCGGAGACAGTGCAGGGCTGCTCTACGGCATACAGACCTTGCGTCAGATCTTTCGGCAGAAGGGGGCATGTATTCCATGCCTGAAGATTTCTGATTATCCTTGTTTTCCAGTTCGGGGACTTTTCTATGATGTGACAAGAGGGCGGATTCCCACGCTGGAGTATCTCAAAAAACTGGCAGACCGCATGGTTTGCTACAAAATGAACCAATTACAGCTTTATATCGAGCACAGCTTTCTGTTTGAAAATTTGAGCGAGGTCTGGCGCGACGATACGCCGCTGACTGCGGAGGATATACTGGAATTTGACCGTTACTGCAAGGCAAGAAATATAGAGCTTGTGCCGGCGATTGCTTCGTTCGGGCATTTATACAAGGTATTGCGCACGAAATCTTTCCGTCGTCTGTGTGAGAGGCCGGAGCTGGCTGATGCGCCCTTCGGCTTTGTGGACAGGATGAATCATCATACGCTCGATGTGTCCAACGCAGAGAGCTTATGCTTTGTAAAAGGGCTGATCAAGGAATATATGGCGTTATTTTCCTCCGATAAGTTCAATATCTGCGCGGACGAGACATTTGATTTGGGAAAAGGGAGAAGTCATGCGCTGGCAAAGGAGAAAGGCGTGCACAGACTTTATGTAGATTTTGTAAAGGAACTGTGCAGCTTTTTAAAAGAACAGAACAGACAGCCTATGTTCTGGGGAGATATCATCAGCGAATGCCCGGAACTGCTAAAGGAGCTGCCGGAGGGCACGATCTGTTTGAGCTGGGGCTACGGGGCGGACGAGAGCGGGGAAGCCGTGCGCAAGGTCGCCGCGGCAGGGGCAGTACAGTACTGCTGTCCGGGTGTGTCCGGCTGGAATCAGTTTGTCAATCAGATTGACGTATCTTATCAGAATATAAAGCGTATGTGCCAATATGGCAGGGAGTGCGGGGCAGCAGGCATACTGAATACGGACTGGGGAGACTGCGGGCACATCAATCACCCTGATTTTGGTATTACTGGAATGATTTATGGCGCGGTCTTTTCATGGGGAAGTGAGATGCCTGCATATGAGGAATTAAACCGACAGATTTCGTTTTTGGCGTTTCGCGACCGCAGTGAAAAATTTGTTTCGATAATCGAGAAACTTTCCCGAACATGGATATATCAATGGTATGATGCGGTTGATTTCATGGAGAAGCGCAGCGAGGCGAAGGACAGCACGCAGTGCGCAGGTCTGCCGGAGGCTGTCAAGGGGATGGAGGCATGTGCAAAGGAGCTGTGCGGGCTTCTTCCGGAACTGGACAGCGCGGTGAAGGCATGTGTGCCGCCCTATCTGATGGCGATAGACGGCATGATACTATTGCAGAAGGTAGGCGCCTTTGTCAGCGTGAGGGAATATGGCACTGCGCCGCTGTTTTCTGAAAATGCCGCAGATTTGGCTGCGGAGCTGGAGGAATGGTTTTATGAGTATAAGGAGGAATGGAGGCGCGTGAGCAGAGAGTCGGAATTATATCGGATTGAGTCGGTAATTTGCTGGTATGCAGACTATCTGCGCCGTGAGTTTTAAGCGTCGAAAAATAAAAATACAGTCTTTTATTTGGGAAAGGCACTTAATAGCAACGTGGCTCATACAATAGAATAAATGAGTCCCGGGGGCATTTCTTGAAGACCTTTGAGCAACCTTTATCAGCCAAGGAGGAGACCGAGTACTTGGAAATCATGAACGGCGAGGATTTGGAAGCAGCCCATAGGGCAAGGCAGATTCTGATTGAGAGAAATCTGCGTCTAGTGGCGCATGTGTCCAAGAAATACATGGGATGCGGGGAGGACATGGAAGATCTCATATCCATAGGCACCATAGGGCTTATTAAGGCAGTGAACACCTTCAAGGCAGAGAAGGGCAGCAGACTTGCCACGTATGCAGCAAAATGCATTGATAATGAACTGCTGATGATGTTTCGCGCGAGAAAGAAAGTGACGCGGGAGGTATCACTGTATGAGCCAATCGGCAAAGATAAAGAAGGAAATGAGATTAATTTGATTGATGTCTGCGAGCAGGAGCAGCGGGATATCGTGGAGGATATGGACATGGCGGCAAAGCTGCGCTGTCTGTCCCGTCTGATGGAGGAGAAGCTTGACGACAGAGAGCGGGATATCATCAAAATGCGTTATGGCATCCTCGGCACAAGCTTCACTGGAGAGGAGATGACACAGCGGGACATCGGCAAAAAACTAGGCATATCCAGAAGCTATGTCTCCCGTATTGAGAAGAAAGCGCTCGGAAAGCTAAAAGCAGGACTAAAAGAAGAGAATTTGTATTAATTTTTACATTTGGTGTGCTAATTTTGACATTTGCGTTGTAATCCTTTGTTTGGTGTGCTATATAAAGTACAGTTCTTTAATATCATAACCGAGGAGTAAAAAGATGTATAGCAGAGTGATTACAGGCGCAGTCCGCGGCATTGACAGTGTACTTGCAACAGTCGAGGTGGACGCGTCAAAAGGAATGCCGGGGATAGAGATGGTAGGGCAGTTGGACAATGCGGTGCGTGAGGCGAAGGAGCGCGTCAGAGTAGCGCTCAAAAATGCTTTTGTAAATATACCGCCCATGCGCATTACTGTCAGCATATCGCCCGCAGAGATGCGCAAGGAAGGCGCGGCTTATGACCTGCCGATCGCAGTTGGCATTCTCGTGTCAATAGGACTGATACCCAAAGAAGGAATCCGGGATACACTGATACTGGGCGAGCTGGGACTGGACGGGGCGGTTCACGCTGTCAGGGGTGTGCTGCCGATCGTACAGAAGGCAAAACAGGAACACGTCAAACGCTGCATTCTGCCAGTTTCCAATGTGCAGGAGGGTGCGGTCATTGATGCGGTCGAGATTATCGGGGTGGAAAGCCTGTCGGAGACGATCGCATATCTGAGGGAGGTGGAGGAGTGCAAGGCACAAAAGATAGCGCCCGCAGAGCGCACCTTGCTTCAATGTTTTGGCGGGACAGATGCCAGTGTGGATTTTGCCGAGATCAATGGCCAGGAGACTGTGAAACGCGCGGTGGAGGTGGCGGCGGCAGGATTTCATCATGTGCTGATGCTTGGACCGCCCGGCTCAGGCAAGACCATGCTCGCCAAGCGGATACCAACGATTTTACCAGACTTGTCTATGGAGGAATGTCTGGAGGTTTCCACGATCTACAGTGTGGCAGGCAAGCTTGGCAGCAGCGGTGCCCTGATCACAGAGCGTCCCTTTCTCAGCCCGCATCATACCATTTCTGAGCAGGCGCTTGCAGGCGGCGGGCGGATTCCCAGACCCGGTGTGATCTCACTTGCCCACAGGGGCGTGCTGTTTATGGACGAGCTGCCGGAGTTTCGCCACAATGCGGTTGAAATACTCAGGCAGCCCCTTGAGGACAAGCAGATTCACATCGCCAGAACCTATGGAAGTTTTGTCTATCCGGCAGATTTTATGCTGGTGGCGGCGATGAACCCCTGCCCGTGCGGTTATTTTCCAGACAGAAACCGCTGTAACTGCTCAGAGGCGGAGATTAAAAAATATCTTTCAAAAATATCGGGGCCTGTATTAGACAGAATTGATGTGGTGACAGAGGCGCCGCGGGTGGATATACACCAGTTGACTGCCTCCGGAGGCTTAAATGAGCATAGCGCTGTCATGAAGGCGCGCGTCATGGAGGCGAGGGCGCGCCAGCAGCGACGCTATCAGGGGACAGGCTATCGGTTTAACGCAGAGCTGCGCGCAGGTGATATCAGGACCTTCTGCAAGCTGGACACAGAGGGGCAGGCGATGATGGAGGAAATATTTACCATAATGAATTTGTCGGCGCGTGCATATCATAAAATCATCAAAGTGGCAAGGACGATTGCGGATTTGGAGGGGAAGGAGGACATTCAGACAGAACACATCAGCGAGGCGGTATGTTACAGAAAAAATGACAGAAAGTACTGGGGGTAAAACTATAGATAAAGAAGCATTCGCGCAAAAAGTATACGCCTGCTGGCTGGACACAATCTACTGGATATCCAGCCAGTCAAAATACAGGCTTCTGGAGGCGGCAGAAGGCATACAGGAGATTTATCACATGCCAGAGCAGCAGGTGCAGGCTGTCATGGGAAAGCGGGGATGTGAGCGTTTCATGCAGCACAGGGAGCGCTTTGAGCCGGAAGCGGTATGGAATTATCTCGCGCGGCAGGGCATTTCTTATACGTATTGTCAGGCAGCGGATTTTCCAAGGAGGCTCACAGAGATTCCAGACCCGCCCTTTGGACTCTTTTACAAAGGAAGGCTTCCGTCTGATACCATGCCTGCGGTTGCGGTGATTGGCGCAAGAAAATGCAGTGAATATGGCAGATGTATGGCAGAGCAGTTTGCAGCGGGCTTTGCCGCGCGCGGCATCAATGTCATCAGCGGCATGGCGATGGGAATTGACGGCATCAGCCAGAGCGCCGCGCTGAAGGCGGGCGGCAGTTCCTATGCCGTCTTAGGGGGCGGTGTGGATATTGTGTATCCGAGAACAAATGAGACACTCTATGCACAGCTTGTCCGACAGGGCGGAGTCTTGTCGGAATATCCGCCCCGATTAGCGCCAAGACCCAGCCTTTTTCCGCCGAGAAACCGCATTATCAGCGCACTGTCCGATGTGGTGCTTGTCGTGGAGGCGCGCGAGAAGAGCGGGACGCTGATCACCGTGGACATGGCGTTAGAGCAGGGGCGGGAGGTTTACACGATTCCGGGCAGGTGCACAGACAGCCTCAGTATGGGCTGCAACCGCCTGCTTCGTCAGGGCGCCATGGTTGCGACTGCGCCAGAGGATATTATCGAAGATCAGCGCTGGGAATCTCTTCTGACAAAAACGCCTGACAGCAAAGCGCCGGCAAAAGCATCGGCAGTAAAGCTCTCTCCCGCAGCGCAGGAGGTTTATTCCGCGCTGGATATGCTGCCCTCCACGCAGGACGAGATTGTCACGAAACTTAGAGCGCAGAAGAGCATCTGCACAATACCGCAGATATGCCAGGGACTTGTGGAATTGGAACTAAAAGGTCTTGCGGCGTGCCAAAACGGACAGTACCAAAGGCGCTGTGTATTCTAGTCTATTTAAAATATTTGGCAGATTTACAAAAAATTTACTTGCCACCGTTTGAAATTTGGGTTATAGTGATGAACGTAAGTCAATCAATACAAAAAGTGGTCAAGGGGTAAGGTATGGCAAAGTATTTAGTAATCGTGGAGTCACCGGCGAAGGTGAAAACAATCAAAAAATTTCTGGGTGCAAACTACGAAGTGATGGCGAGCAACGGACATGTGCGTGACATGCCTAAGAGCCAGCTGGGCTTCGATGCGGAGAATGATTATGAACCCAAATATATAACAATCCGCGGGAAGGGAGATATCCTTGCAAAGCTGCGCAAGGAAGTAAAAAAAGCAGATAAAATCTATCTCGCAACGGACCCTGACCGCGAGGGGGAAGCGATCTCATGGCATTTGTATATCGCTTTAAAATTAGAAGACAAAAAGGTATACCGCATTACCTTTAATGAAATTACCAAAAATGCAGTGAAAGAGTCCTTCAAAAATCCAAGGGAGATTGACATGAGCCTCGTGGATGCACAGCAGGCGAGAAGAATGCTCGACAGAATGGTGGGCTATCGGATCTCGCCGCTTTTGTGGGCAAAGATCAAGAGAGGACTCAGTGCGGGAAGAGTACAGTCGGTCGCACTGCGCATCATCTGTGATAGAGAGGACGAGATCAACGCGTTTATTCCAGAGGAGTACTGGACATTAGATGCGGCACTGAAAATAAAGGGAGAGAAAAAGCCGCTGATGGCAAAGTATCACGGTATCGGTGACAAAAAGGCTGACATCTCCTCCAAGGCAGCGATGGACAAAATTTTAAAAGAGCTTGAAAATGCACCGTTTGCAGTGACAGACATCAAGAAGGGAGAGCGCGTCAAGAAAGCACCGCTGCCGTTTATCACCTCGACACTCCAGCAGGAGGCGAGCAAGGCACTGAATTTCTCGACACAAAAGACCATGCGTCTTGCACAGCAGCTTTATGAAGGCGTAGAGCTCAAAGGACAGGGGACAGTCGGTCTTATTACTTATTTAAGAACGGATTCCACCAGAGTTTCTGATGAGGCAGTGACTGCGTCCAAGGATTATATCACGAAAAATTACGGCGCGGAGTATGCGGCGGAAATCGTGGCGGAAAAGAAAAAAGATCAAAAGATACAAGATGCCCATGAGGCAATCCGCCCGACAGACATTAGCAACACGCCGGCAAGCCTCAAAGAATCTCTGAGCCGCGACCAGTTCAGGCTGTACCAGCTCATATGGAAGCGCTTTACGGCAAGCCGTATGACACCGGCAAAGTATGAGACGACCTCAGTAAAAATAGATGCGAAGGGGCACCGTTTTACCGTGTCCGCGTCAAAGCTGGTTTTTGACGGATTTATGAGCGTCTACAAGGAGGCAGACGAGGAGAAGGCAGAGGCAAATACGCTGGTAAAAGAGATCACAAAGGACACCGTGCTGACGCTCGAGTCCTTTGATCCCAGGCAGCACTTCACGCAGCCGCCCGCACACTATACAGAGGCGTCACTTGTCAGGGCGTTGGAGGAGCTTGGCATCGGGCGTCCGAGTACCTATGCGCCAACCATCACGACAATTCTTGCAAGGCGGTATGTGGTCAAGGAGGATAAAAACCTCTATGTGTCAGAGCTTGGCGAAGTTGTGAACAGTATGATGAAAGATGCGTTTTCCTCGATCGTGGATGTGAATTTTACAGCCAATCTTGAGGCGCTGCTCGACAAGGTGGAAGATGGCGCGATGAACTGGAAAACTGTTGTGGCAAACTTTTATCCAGATCTCGACGAGGCGGTGAAGAAGGCGGAGAAGGAGCTGGATGAAGTAGAGATTGCGGACGAAGTATCGGACGAACTGTGTGATGTGTGCGGGAGAAACATGGTCATCAAGTACGGGCCACACGGCAAATTCCTTGCCTGCCCGGGATTTCCAGACTGCCGCAACACGAAGCCCTATTTTGAGAAGATCGGCGTAACCTGCCCCAAGTGCGGCAAGGAGGTTGTGATCAGAAAGACCAAAAAGGGCAGAAAATATTATGGCTGCGAGGCGATACCAGAATGTGACTTCATGGTGTGGCAGAAGCCTTCCAAAGAGAAGTGTGAGCGGTGCGGCGGCATTATGCTCATCAAGGGAAACAAACTTGTCTGTGCAGATGAGCAGTGCGGTTTCGTGAAAAAAATAGAGAACGAGCAGAAGGCAAACTGAGTTGACTGAAAATTTTACGGCAGCGCTTCAAATGCATTGAATTATAGTTCATTGATAAAAAATAGGTGAAATTGTAAAGTATTCTTGAATTATTGAACGGAACTATTGAAAAATAAATTTTCCTGTGTTAAACTTTCTATTAGATAAATGGATTCTGTGCGGAAGATCAAAGAACAGAAGGACATGGAGGTTTACTATGGGTAGCGTACAACTGTTGGACAAAACAAGAAAAATCGGAAAACTTTTACACAATAATAATTCCAGTAAAGTAGTTTTCAGTGATATCTGCAAGGTAATCCGGGATATTGTGAACTCAAACGTGTTAGTGATCAGTAAAAAGGGCAAGGTTTTAGGCGTAGGAAACTGTGAGGGTGTGGACGAGTTAAAGGAGCTTGTCGAGGAGGATGTCGGCGGCTTTATTGATCCCATGCTGAACGAGCGGCTTCTCGGTGTGCTTTCCACCAAAGAAAATGTGAACCTTGCAACACTTGGATTTGAGAGCCCAGACATACGGAAATATCAGGCAGTCATCACCCCGATTGAGATTGCGGGCGAACGTCTGGGAACGCTGTTTATCTATAAATGCAATGAGCAGTATGATATTGATGATATTATTTTGTGCGAGTACGGTGTGACGGTGGTCGGGCTTGAGATGCTCCGCGCCGTGAGCGAGGAGAATGCGGAGGAGAGCCGCAAGATTGCGGTGGTGAAGTCCGCGATTTCCACGCTGTCCTTCTCGGAGATGGAGGCGATCACGCACATTTTTGATGAGCTGAATGGTACAGAGGGAATCCTTGTCGCCAGCAAGATTGCAGACCGCGTGGGCATCACGCGCAGCGTGATTGTCAATGCGCTGCGCAAGTTTGAGAGCGCAGGCGTGATTGAGTCGCGTTCGTCAGGCATGAAGGGGACATATATCAAGGTTTTGAATGATGTCGTGTTCGAGGAAGTAGATGCGCTCAAACGGCAGCTCAATAAATAAATTGGTCAAATAAAATAAAAAATACAAAAAAAATAAACAAAAGGCTTATCTAAAAAAAGATAAGTCTTTTTTGTGTTTATGGGGAACAAAACAGTAAATTTACATAAAAAGCTACTGTAATTTCTTGTAATATTACAAAATAATGAAAAAAATACTTGAAATATTCTGAAAATAAACTATAATAGAGTAAGAAAGGTAATATATTATGTAAATTCATTATGGCAATAATGAGCGGCATAAGATGAGATATTGGAAAAGAGAAGGAGGAGTATGAATGTTAAATAATTCAGGTGTATTTGATTACATTAATGCGCTGGGAACTTCACTGGATGCAACTGCGGTAAGAAATAACATTATCAATAACAACATTGCCAATGTGAATACCCCCAACTATAAGCGCAAGGATATCCGCTTTGAGACAGAGTTAAAGCATGCTTTTGCCAGAGCAGGTGAGGAGACGGTGGACGCGAGAGTAAAGAACCTTGATCTGAATGCGCTCGACCCGCAGATTTATACTGATTATGAAGAGCTTTCTTACCGGTATGACGGCAATAATGTGAGTATCCAGAATGAGCTGGGCATTCTTGCAAAGAACCAGACAAAGTATAACGGATTACATGAGCTTGTGAACCAGAACTTTAAGCAGCTCATGTCCGTTATGAAATAGGAGGGTGAGCAATGGGAATTTTTGATTCGTTTGATATCAGTGCGTCGGGCATGTCCGCAGAGCAGTACCGCATGGATATCATTTCACAGAATATGGCAAATGCACATACGACAAGAACAGCAGATGGCACACCGTATGTCAGAAAGGTAGTCACCTTTCAGGAAAAGACAGACACAAAGGATAGAAATTTTAAACATATGCTTGATACGGCATTCAGCAATCTGAGCGGCAGACCGCTTGGCAGCACCAACTCAGCGAGGCTTTCAAGTCCGGGCTCAGGCGTCAAGATCGGCGGACTGTATGAGGATACTTGGACAGAGGAAGTGATGGCGTATGATCCAGAGCATCCGGATGCAGATGAAAACGGCTATGTACATTATCCAAACGTCAACGTCATCACAGAGATGACAAACATGATTGACGCAAGCCGCGGCTATGAGGCAAACCAGGCAGCATTTGAGGCGACGAAGGCAATGGCAAACAAAGGTTTGGAAATGAATTTCTAGGAATATATTGGGGAGTTTAGGGGGAAGGATAAATGACGATTACAGCAGCAAATGACATTAACAGACTGTATAATATTAATTCGGACGCAGTCAGAAATAGTCTGTACAGTGCAGCGGCAGACAGCGAAGGGCAGAAAAATGATAATCTGTTCGGTTCTATTCTCGATGCAGCAGTGAACAATATCAATGATACCAACAATCTGCTCTCGACACAGGAGAACGAGGAACTGAAATGGATGATGGGCATCTCAGAAAATACACACGACCTTACGATTGCGGTAGGTAAAGCGCAGACAGCGCTCAACTACACAATCGCAGTCAGGGATAAGCTCCTTGAAGCATATAAGGAAATTATGCAGATGCAGATTTAATAAACTGGCAGAGAAGAGTAAAGGATTACACTGGGGAAGATTTGGGAGAAGGAGATACTTGATATGGTTGACAAGGTAATGGATTTTGGGAAAAAGCTGTTAGAGCGGATAAAAGAGTGGTGGAATAAGTTTCAGCCAAAGCAGAAAACACTGATTATTGGGATTGCAGTTGTGATTCTGCTCGCCATCGCAATACTGGTGGCGGTACTTACAAAAAAGCAGTATGTGAAGGATTTTGTTGTATGTGAATCCACAAAGGAGGCATCTTCTGTCAAGGAACTGCTTGATGGACAGGGCATTATATACGAAATATCATCAGATGGACTTCGTTTTGATGTGTTGGAATCACAGCAGTCAGATGCAAACCTGCTACTTGGTGCAAACAACATTCCGACAGCAGCATACACCATTGATGATGTGCTGAATGGAAGCTTTTCTACAACAGAGGCAGATAAGCAGAAGCGTTACAAACTCTATCTGGAAACACAAATTGAAGAGGATATCAAGAACATGAAGGCAGTCAAGACAGCCTCATGCCAGTTGACAATTCCAGATGATAACGGCACGCTGATCGCACAGAACCTTGAGACCTACGCAAGTATTTTTGTAGAACTTGAAGAAGGTGCAGGCTTTACAGAAGAAAACGCGGCGGCGATCGCGAGAATGGTAGCGACAGGACTTGGAAACGCGACCACAGACAATGTGGCAATCACAGACACAAACGGAAAGACATGGTTCCCGGTTGAGCAGACATACTCCACGATTGAGAAGGCAGACAATATGATGATGCTCAAGCAGGAGGCGGAGAGCCTGATCAAAAACGAAGTGAGACAGGTACTTTTTGGTACAAACCAGTTCAACCAGATCGAGGTTGCAATCAACGCAGCGATGGATTTCTCACAGAAGAAAATCACACGGCACAATTATTCAACACCCGATGCAAACCATGATCAGGGACTGCTCGCAAGCGAAGAAGTATACCAGTCCAATGCCAGCGACGGCGTGGGCGGCGTACCCGGCACAGATTCCAACTCTGAGACAGACATGATGATCAGCGAGCAGGAGGGCACAAACAGCAGCAGCTATGAGAGAAAGAGCAAATATCTTCCAAACGAGGAGATTATCGAGGAGATCGGCGCGACAGGAACCGTTGTGTACAGTGACAGTACCGTGTCCGTGGCGGCAGTCAGATACAAAGTTGTGCGCGAGGAGGATGTAAGACTCCAAGGACTGCTTGATGGAATTTCTTGGGAAGCATATAAGCTTGCAAACAATGAGAAAACAAAACTCGAAGTCGATGAGGACTTTGTCAGCATGGTGGCAAATGCCACAGGTATTCCTTCAAAGAATGTTAGTTTTGTAGCGTTCGAGGAGGTACAGTTTATCGACGAGATGACGGAGCCTGTAGTAGTAAAAGATATCGTACAGATTGTCTTAATCATTATTATTCTTGCACTTCTGGCATTCGTGGTAATCATGAGCCTGAGAACCAAGAAAGAAGTCGAGGAAGAGGAAGAACTTGCAGTGGAGGATTTGCTGCAGTCCAATGTAGAAGAATTAGAGGGCATCGAGACAGAGCAGAAGTCCGAAGCTAGAAAACTGATAGAAAACTTTGTCGAGGAAAATCCAGAAGCAGTCGCTACGCTTTTGCGAAATTGGCTTGATGAGGATTGGGGGTAACTTTTAATGGCTAGTAATGAGGAGTTAAAGGGAATACAGAAAGCGGCAATCTTATTAATTGCCCTTGGACCTGAGAAATCTTCCCTGATATTTAAACATTTAAAGGAAGAGGAAATCGAGGACCTCACACTTGAAATTGCGAATACCAAAAGCGTTACACCACAAGTTAAAGAAAAAGTCATCAACGAGTTTTATGAGGTCTGTCTGGCACAGCAGTACATAGCAGAGGGCGGCATCGGTTATGCCAAGGAGCTTTTGGAGAAGGCGCTTGGCGCAGACAAGGCGATGGACGTCATCGGAAAGCTGACTGCATCTTTGCAGGTAAAACCGTTCGAGTTCGTCAAAAAGACCGACGCGTCACAGCTTTTGAACTTTATACAGGATGAGCATCCGCAGACCATCGCGCTCATTCTCTCTTATCTGTCAGCGGGACAGGCGGCGACAATTCTCGGCGCACTCGTGCCCGAGAAGCAGGCAGAGGTTGCGAGACGTATCGCGACGATGGACAGAACAAGCCCCGATGTCATCAAGGAAGTAGAGCGTGTGCTTGAGTCAAAGCTGTCATCGCTTGTCAATCAGGATTACACGATTATCGGCGGCGTGGACGCAGTGGTAGAGATTTTGAATACAGTAGACAGAGGAACAGAGAAGCATATCATGGAAACACTCGAAGTGGAAGAGCCAGAGCTTGCAGACGAGATCAGAAAGAAGATGTTCGTATTCGAGGATATCTTACTGCTCGACGACCGTGCAATCCAGCGTGTGCTCAGGGATGTTGACAACAATGACCTTGCCATCGCATGTAAGGGCTCGACAGAGGAAGTGCAGAATGCAATCTTTAGCAACATGTCAAAGCGTCTTGCTGAGATGATCCGCGAAGATATGGAATTTATGGGACCTGTCAGAATGAAGGACGTGGAGGAAGCACAGCAGAAGATTGTAAATATTATCAGAAAGCTTGAGGATTCTGCGGAGATCGTTATTTCGAGAGGCGGAGGTGACGAGATTGTTGTCTAATGGCGGCGGCATATTGAAATCAGGCTGGGTGAAAGTGGATCCAGCCAACACAAGGATTATAGACACCAACGCAAGGGCAGAGGCAAGACTTCGTGAAATGGCAGTAGAGCTCGCAAGAGAGTGCGGCGAAGAGCCGGAGTTTGCAGACGGCTTCACGCAGGGCATCAGCGCCGTGGAGGTCTCCCAGCTAATACGGGAAGGCGAGGAGAACTTCATCGGGGAAAATCAGGGCGTTGGCGCAGAGGAAGCCTTTGAGGACAACAGCTTCCCGCCGCAGTCGTATCCAATGCAGGAGGAGCTGATTGCAGATGCACAGGCTCAGATTGAGCAGATGCGTGAGGAAGCGCTGGCGGAAATCGAACAGATGAAGGCACAGGCACTTGAGGAGGCGCGCAGTCAGGGATATCAGGAAGGCTTTGAACAGGGACAGAATGACGGTTTTGCGCAAGGACACCGCGACGGGCTGAACAGCGTGGCAGAGGAACGCAAACAGGTATATACCGAAGCTGAGCAGAAGATGGCGGCGCTCGAGGAGGAATACCAGCAGAAAATCAAAGAGTTAGAGCCGGTATTTATCAGCACACTGACCGGCATTTATGAGCATATTTTCCATGTGAACCTCAAAAATTCAAGAGAACTTATCGTCTATCTGATTCAGAATACAATGCGCAATATTGAGACGGGCAGCACCTATCTAATCCATGTTTCAAAAGAGGATTATCCTTTTGCGAGTATGCAGAAAAGAGAGCTGATCAAGGGAACAAATATTGCAATTGAAAATGTAGAACTTCTCGAGGACGTCACGCTCGGCAAAAATGAGTGCATGATAGAAACCGGGAACGGCGTGTTTGACTGTAGTCTGGGGACACAGCTAGAGGCGCTGAACGAGGAATTAAGGCTTTTGTCCTACGAGCCATAAAAGGGGTTGGAACATGGAAAGTTGTATTTCCTTTGACAAATATAAGACAGTATTAAATAAAAGTTTTTTTAAGAAGCTTGGCAAGGTGGAAAATGTCGTAGGACTCACAATCGAGTCCTCCGGGCCTGATGCAAAGCTTGGTGATATGTGCAAGATTTACACAGATGCGGAGAAGCAGCATGGGATTCTGGCAGAAGTCGTTGGCTTCAAGGACAAAAAGACGCTGCTCATGCCCTATGAGGATACCGAGGGCATCGGACTGGGCTGCATCGTCGAAAATATGAATTATCCGCTGAGTGTGTCGGTGGGCGACAGCTTGCTTGGCAAAACGCTCGATGGGCTGGGCAGATGCATTGACGGCTTCGTGCCCGAGCCGACGACCGTTAAGCGCTATCCGCTCGAGGCGATGCCGCCTGACCCGATGAGCCGAACGATTATCAGCGAGGTGCTGCCGCTTGGCGTAAAGGCAGTAGACGGGCTGATCACGGTTGGAAAAGGGCAGCGTATCGGCATCTTTGCCGGCTCTGGTGTAGGAAAATCGACGCTTATGGGTATGTTTGCGAGAAATACCAAAGCAGATATCAATGTGATCGCACTGATTGGAGAGCGCGGCCGTGAGGTGCGGGAATTTATCGAGCGCGATCTGGGCGAGGAGGGTATGCGGCGTTCTATCGTCGTGGTGGCGACCTCGGACAGACCTGCACTTGAGCGGAATAAGGCGGCAAAGACCGCGACGGCGATCGCAGAGTATTTCCGCGATCAGGGGAAAGATGTGCTCTTGATGATGGACTCTCTGACGCGTTTTTCCATGGCGCAAAGAGAGATCGGTCTGGCGACAGGAGAGCCGCCGGTGACAAGAGGATATCCGCCCAGCGTGTACTCAGAGATGCCCAAACTCCTTGAGCGCGCAGGGTGTTCTGAGAGCGGCTCGATCACGGGGCTGTATACCGTTCTGGTAGAAGGTGAGGATTTCAATGAGCCGATCACAGATACGGCGAGAAGTATTCTCGACGGGCATATTATGCTGACGAGAAAGCTTGCCAACAGAAACCATTACCCGGCAGTAGATGTGCTGCAAAGTATTTCGAGATGTATGTCGATGATCGCGTCAAGAGAGCACAAGGCAGCAGCAGGAAAACTAAAAAATATCATGGCTACGTACAATGAGGCAGAAGATTTGATCAATATCGGGGCATACAAGAGGGGAAGCAATCCGAATATTGACCGTGCGATCAACAAGATTGATGAGGTCAATCAATACTTGCTGCAGGATACAGACGCAAAATTCACGTTTGAGGAATCCGTAGAACAGTTAGAGGCAATGTTTCAGGAGTAGCAGTTTTAGGTAAAAGGGTGGTAAGCGTATGGCAGTTTTTCGTTATAAAATGCAGGGGATTCTCGATATCAAGGAGAAGCTGGAGGACAAGGCAAAGCAGGAGTTTGCAGAGGCAAACATGCGGCTGGATGCAGAGAAAAAGAAGCTGGATGAATTTCACGCAAGAAAGCTTTATTATATGCAGGAGGGCGTAAAACTCCGCACAGAGCTGATTGATGTGCGCAAGATCCGTGAGAACAAGATGGCAGTCCTCAAGATGGACGAATACATCGCAGATCAGATGAAAGAAGTAGCGCGCGCTGCGAAGCTGGTGGAGAAGGCAAGAGCGGCATTGCAGGAGTTAATGCAGGAGCGCAAGGCGCATGAGAAGCTCAAGGAAAATGCATTTGAGGAGTTTATGAAGGATGAACTGGCAGCAGAGAGCAAAGAGATCGACCAGCTTACCTCATATACATATGGACAGAAACTGATGGAAGAACAACAGAGCGTGAGAAATTAGGGAAAGGCATGGTTAAAGCAATATGGCACGTAAGGACGAAAATTTAAGCCCCGACGCACCGGAGATGCAGTTAAAACAGCTAAGAGAGAGTCAGAAGGCTTTTAAGAAAGAACAGAAAAATCAGCGGAAGGAAGCCAAGAAACGCGCGAAGGAGCTGGAAAATCAGGAGCGGGAATTAGATGAACAGATTGATGGAACCAATGCTTCGGTGGTAGTAGTCACCCTGTTTATCATCGTGATCTGGCTTGGAATCTTATGCCTGCTGGTCAAGATGGACGTCGGCGGGTTTGGCTCGAACGTACTGACACCGATGCTGAAGGACATACCAGTGATTAACAAGATTCTTCCTACAGAGAATGGATTAGAGTCGCCCAAAGAGAAAGCATACGGCGGCTACAACAGCATCAAGGACGCCGTGGACTATGCGTCAGAGCTGGAGAAAAAATTAGAGCAGGCACAGAGTACGAACACAGCATATTCAGAACAGATTGAGGCGCTCAAAGCGGAGGTAAAACGCTTACAGACCTTCGAGGACAATCAAGTGAACTTCCAGCGCATCAAAGAACAATTCTATGAAGAAGTGGTCTATGCAGACAATGGGCCGGGTGCAGAGGAATACCGTGCGTATTATGAGGAGATGGACCCTACTACAGCCGAGGCGCTGTACAAACAGGTGATTCAGGAGGAAGCGGTCAACAATAAAATGAAGGATTATGTGGCGACCTACAGCAACATGGACGCAAAGAAGGCAGCGGGCATACTCGGCGCCATGACAGATAATCTTGACTTGGCGGCAAACATTCTCATGAACCTGCCGGCATCGACAAGAGGCGCAATCATGGGCGAGATGGATGCAGCAGTGGCAGCAAGAATTTCCAGAATTATGAATCCGGGAAATTAAAAACAATTACTAAAGTTTTCTGACAATTTACCGATATATGTTATGAGATTATGTAACTATAGATTTTATACATAATATTCGCACTTTGAAAATTAAAGAGAGGAGGAAGGAACAGGAATGACAACGACGGAAACAACCGTAAAAAACGCGTTTTTCAATGGTAAACCTGCGGCAAAACCAGCAGACACAAAAAAAGCAGATGACCAGACAAAAGCGCAGAGCTTTGGCGATGTGCTGGGAAAGACAGCACAAAAGTTCGAAGCACCCAAGCAGACAACACAGGCAGTCACAAACACCGAAAAGCCCAAGACACAGCAGCCAGACAAAAAGAACTTTGAGGAGTCTCAGAAGGATACCACCGTAAAAAATACGGAGGAGAAGCCTGCAACTGTGAAGGAGAAAGCAGATACTCCGGCAGAGTCCATTGAAGATGCAGCAGGGGAAGCCGCAGAGACAACACAGGCAGAAGAACCGGTGGATGAGATGACCGCCGATGAGATTGCCAATGCACTTGAGCAGATCATCGGACAAATCAAAGAGATTTTAGGCATCACAGACGAGGAACTGCGAAGTGGCATGGAGGCACTGGATTTACAGCCATGCGACCTGTTAAACATCGACAATATGGCACAGCTTGTGACAGCGATCTCAGGTAAAGATTCATCACTCAGCCTGATTGCAGATGAAGGACTCTATGCTGCGTTGCAGGAAATCACTGAGATGGTGGGCGTGCAGGTGGAAAATCTGATGGAGAACACCGGATTGACCAGCAGTGAGCTTGAGGCAGTCCTGCAAAAATTACAAGAGCTGGAGAGCCAGAACCTTGAAAACCAAGTTCAGGAGGCAGAGATACTTCCCGCAGATGAGCCAAAGGACATCACAGCAGCGGTGGAGGACGGTCAGGAAACCAGCGAGCCGGTGATGATCGTGGAGGACAATACCAAATCCGATGATAAGGCAGCAAAACAAAATGATGCACTGCCAAAAACCGAGCATGAGCAGACAACGGAAACCACAAACCAGCAGACACAAAATACTGGCCGCGAATCAAAGGAAAGCGATGGCAGGGAGTCCAAAGAGTATGGACAACAGGGCAACGCACAGAATTTCCAGAATAACATGAACGAGGTTTCGAACACAGCCGTGTCAGAGGGTGTCGGCAAGTTTACTTCGGAGAACACAGAGAGCATCATGCGGCAGATTGCCGACATGGTCAAGATTGTCAAAAATGAAAATCTGACAGAGATGGAGTTACAACTGCATCCCGCCAGTCTTGGAACGGTCAATGTATCACTGACAACAAAGGGCGGCGTCGTGACAGCAGAGTTTACGACACAGAACGAGGCAGTGAAGGCGGCAATCGAGGCACAGGCGTCACAGCTCAGGGCAAATCTTGAGGCACAGGGCGTCAAAATCGAGGCGATCGAGGTATCGGTGGAAAGTCACCAGATGGAGCGCAATCTTGACAAAAATGGTCAGGATCAGCAGAGACAGTCGCAGGAGCAGGAGACACAGCGTATTCAGGGAATGCGCAGACGCAGCAGCATCAATCTCAGGGCATTTGCCAACGGGGAGGAACTAGAAGGCGAGATGCAGGGAGCAGATGACGCGACAAGGATTGCGATGGAAATCATGGCAGCAAACGGAAATACAATGGATTTACTAGCATAATATGAAAAGTGAAAAAGAAAAAAGAGAGGTGAACGTATGGGAAGTTTAATCGCGCCAATCGGTGAGGATGGCAAATTACAGACACATACCGCATCGGGGGATTCCCTCAAGAAAAATGCAAAAAATAAAAATGCAGTAGACAGTGACATGTTCCTGACGCTTCTGGTAGCCGAGATGCAGAATCAGGACCCGCTGGAGCCTACGAGCAACACAGAGTGGGTATCGCAGTATGCGACCTTCACACAGGTTCAGAAGATGGGCGAAGTGGCGGATGCAGTTGACGTGCTGCGGGCAAACAGCCTGATCGGTAAGGAAGTACTGATGACAACAACGAGCGAGAGTACCGGAGAGGTGAACACGATACAGGGTATCGTTGACTACGTTGTGATGGAGGAAGGCAAGCCGCTCCTTGTAATCAATGACGCGAAGTATTCACTCAGCGATCTCGATACGATTGTCAGCACAGAATACTCTCAGGCACATGAGAAGTACAGCACACTCAAGGGCATGATCGACGCGCTGCCGAATGTGGCATACGCAGATGACACCTACAAGAACGTTATTCAGGGTGCACTGGATTACTACAACACGATGAACGACTATGAGAAGAACTATATGGAAGTCTATGGTCATGACCAGATGGAGAAGCTCACCGAATGGAAGCTCGAGCTTGAGAAGCTGGGTGTGAAATTCGAGGATACTTCAAAAGAAGATGGGAAGACTTCACTAGATGATATCTTGGACAGCTTTAACAACAAGATGAATGCGATTCTTGACAAACTCAGTACACTGACTGAAAATAAGACAGAGAAGCCAGACGGAGAGACTGAGGAGGACTCAGACAAGGAGCCAGAGGACGACAAGGACGAGACCGACAAGCCAGAGAGTGCATAGCATCTTGAGAAAAAAAAGCGTTATGGCGAGGAGGAATGCAGGATGAATATTAACAACAGTCAGTTCCTTTCCATTGAACAGCTACAAAATCAATATCTCAGGCAACAGAAGGTCAATTCAGAGAATAAAACGCAGCAGGGCATGAGCTTTGGCGAAATCCTCCACAAGCAGCAGTCTCAGGGGACGCAGGCGGCAGAAGCCGTGAGATTCTCAAAACATGCGGCAAACAGACTGAGCGACAGGAAGATTGAACTGACCGATGAACAACTGGAAAGGTTGAATGACGGTACGAAGAAGGCAGGCCAAAAGGGAATCCGTGATTCTCTGGTACTTGTAGACCAGCTTGCATTTATCGTAAACACAAAGAGCAACACAGTCATCACTGCGATGGATCAGACAGAAGCAGACGAAAATATTTATACCAATATTGACGGCGCCGTGATTATCTAATACAGGATGTTGAGACTAAGCCGGACCTTTTAAGGAGGCTTCATAATCCCCGGAATGACGGATGGGGAAGATAATTTAGACGGTAATATGATTTAGGAGGTCACTTAATTATGATGAGATCACTTTACTCTGGTGTATCAGGTCTGAGGACCCACCAGACAAGAATGGACGTTATCGGTAACAATATCGCAAACGTAAATACAACAGCATACAAGGCAAAGACCATGAACTTTTCCGATATGCTCTACCAGACGACACAGGCAGGCACAGGCGCAAATCCCAGAAACGGCACAGGCGGTACGAACCCCAGACAGATCGGTCTTGGTGTAAAGGGCGCAGCCATCAACACCAGCATCACACAGGAGGGCGCAAACCAGTCTACAGGAAATCCCTTTGATTTAAAGATTTCCGGCGAGGCGTTCTTCGTGGTAAGTGACGGTACAAGTACTTATTATACAAGAGACGGATCGTTTGACGTGGACGACTACGGAAACCTTGTTATGGCGAGCACAGGCTTTATTGTACAGGGCTGGGGCGTTGACAAAGAAGGCAATATCGTACAGGGTACAGTCGGACCGTTGAATGTCACAGCGAGCAATGAGGCGGCTCCAGAGGCGACTAAAAATGGCAGAATTACAGGAATCATTGATTCGAAAGACACTACTAATCTTGAATCAAAGAACGGTTATCAGGTGACAATGGGTATTTACGATAATGCAGGTTATACGTATGACTTGAAATTTGGTGTCCTGCCGTCATTGAACCCAGCAGCACAGAAGGAAAGAAAGATCACCAATACAGAGAATGTATATAAGATGCCGGCAACAATCTATCAGGCTGATATCTCTGAGATGAAGTTTAGCTATAATGACAAAGAACTTGTGACGATCGACTCACCGGAAGTTACGGACCAGTTGATCAAGGCGATCTGGGACGAAATTCACAGTGGTCAGCCTAGTGGTACTGCTCAGACTAAAGCTACTATTATTAAGGATGGAGCACATACTTTTGGAGAAACAGATTTTGTAACTGTTAATTTAGCGAAGTTTTTTGATAATTATCCAGAATTGAAAGCAAAAGTTGACGGTTCAAGTGAATTGCTCAAAATGGATGCTATTCGAGTAGATTTTACAGGAAAAGTGGGATTTGTCGCAGATAATAAGGCTGAATATCCTGTCAAGAAGTCAACAGTGATTGATCCGACTGTAGTAAGCATATTATATGATGCACCTACAGGTGGAACTACAGGTGGAACTACAGGAAGTTTTGCTGCTTATACAATTAAAAATGATATTGGTGTAGGCGCAAATGGAACCGGAAGCGTTATTGCTACAGCACAGACTTATATAGATGACAAGGGCGAGAGTGTTACTGTATACAAATATGAATATAATAATGGTACAGATAAAATAGAGTTGGAGGTAACAAAAGAACAGTCTGATGCGATGCAGAAGCTGTTGCAGCTCAAGATTGGAGAGGGAATCAGGAACCAGTATACGACGCAGGAAATGATTGCCGATACCAATAATGTCATACCGGGTGAGTTTAAGATTAAGTTATTGGGCATGACAGACTCTAGCGGAAATGAAGTTAGCGAAATTTCAAGCATTCTTGAAGAAAGTGAGTACACAGTCGTATATGATACGGGTACTGGAAAATTTAAGTACGTAGGCTCTGACGGCAATGACTCCTTCACAGTCAACCTGAGTACAATCAACAGCAAGGGGAACTTCGCAAATTTGACAATAGATATGTCTGGTACAAAGAATGTAGGAAATGAAAACAAATGTTCACTGAGCGGTAAGAAAACAGACGGATTTGCAGTCGGCAAGATGACAGGCGTTTCGATCGGTACAGACGGTCTGATTAAGGCACTGTACAGCAATGGCGTACAGCAGAATCTTGGACAGATTTGTGTTGGTTCATTTCCAAATGCAATGGGTCTTGAGAATGCAGGCGATAATCTCTATCAGGTAACAGCCAGTTCAGGAGATGTAGCGATAGGCGATATCAAAGCAGATGGCATCGGTGTTATCACCACAGGCGTACTCGAGATGTCAAACGTAGACCTCTCCCAACAGTTTACAGATATGATTACAACCCAGAGAGGATTCCAAGCAAACAGCCGAATCATCACAACCTCTGACTCCTTACTTGAAGAACTCGTAAATCTCAAGAGATAATGATTAAAAATACTTAATAATATAAATAAACTGGACAGATTTTTTGTCCAGTTTATTTTTTGTGAATGCGCAGGAGTGTATAGGGGGTTAGTTTTCCGTCAGGTTTTGCTGCAATTCCAGTATACGGGATTCTGGAAGTCTTGAATAAAGTATGATTTTAGAGATCGGCATATTGTCTCTCAACATACTGATTGCCGTTTCCTCCCTCTCCGCTTCCATGGTTTCTTTTCTGGCTTCTTCTCTAGCTTCTTCTTTGGCTTCTTCAAGTTCTGATATCCATGCCATATACTCGCGCCTCCATTCTTTGTTTTCCCTTGCTTTTTCCACTTCTTTATACAATTTTTTCGTAAAATCACTCTGGGTTAATTCCTCTTTCAAGTATCCAAAAAAAGCCTTAATTTCTTCTGTCAGCTCTTTCGTATCACCATATGGATTTACAAATACTTATGTTGTCTCATCACCAAGTTCCAAATCTGTCATTTCCTTGCAGCGATTGGAAAAGGTATAGATTGGAAGGTTCTTGTCAAACGGATTATACATTTTGATTGTATCGTTTATAAAATCTACTGTCAATATCCAGCAGAATATGAGATGGTGTAATTTTTTGTCCAGTTTATTTTTTATGAATTACGCTGTTCGTCTTTTCATAATTCCCGTTTTATGATATACTGTCAGTATGGATTGTATAAGTGAAAGAAAAGATTGGAAAATAATGAATTTTATATTGGTTACTGGAAAAAGAGGGGGAAAAGAATTTACGAAACTAGAAAGAGGATAAAAGTATGGATGAAAATATGAAATTAATTATGGCGGAATTTGCGAAACTGAATAATCGTCTGACGGGGATTGAAGATCAGATCACCAATCTTGGAGAACGAATGACGAGTCTTGAAGAGCGAACGACGAGTCTTGAAGAACGAATGACGAATCTTGAAGAACGAATGACGAGTCTTGAGGAACGAATGACGAGCGTTGAGGAACGAATGACGAATCTTGAAGAACGGATGACGAATCTTGAAGAACGAATGACGAGCGTTGAGGAACGAATGACGAATCTTGAAGAACGGATGACGAGCGTTGAAGAACGAATGACGAATCTTGAAGAACGAATGACGAGCGTTGAAGAACGAATGACGAGTGTTGAAGAACGAATGACGAGCGTTGAAAAACGGATGACGAGCGTTGAAGAACGAACGACGAGTCTTGAGGAGAGAACAGCGAATATCGAGGAAGAATTGATACAGGTCAATTCAAGGCTTGGTATGCTCGAATTAAAGGCGGATAAATCGCAGGATAATTATGAGAAGCTGGAAGCATATCTGCTGACGATCGCCAGTGATGTGAAGAATGGGTTTTACAAGAGCAAGCACCAGTTCCGCTTGTTGGAGGATCAGGGCAATTCGATTATCAAAGTATTAGCGTACAGAGAGCTGATACCATTAAATTAGGAATAGCGGAAAGATATAATGCAGACTATAGGGCGGCATGACCGCCCTATACTTTTGGCTGCAGGACACAGAAAGGATTATAGGATTATGGCAGGAATACCGGTCAGCGTGTGCATGATCGCAAAGAACGAGGAACAGTACATAGAGCAGTGTCTCAGAAAGCTTCTGCGGTATAATATGGAGATTATTATCGTGGATACCGGCTCAACAGACCGCACGAAGGAGATTGCGGCGCGTTATACAGACCAGTTGTTTGACTTTGCGTGGTGCGATGATTTTAGCTCAGCCAGAAATTATGCAGTCTCCAAGGCTTCAAATAACTGGATTCTGATATTGGATTGTGATGAGTATGTGCAGGAGATTGATGTGGCAAAGCTGCGCACCTGTATGCAGAAATATCCTAAAAATGTCGGCGTGATGGAGATTGGAAATGTGCATACAGTGGTGGAGGGCGGCGTCCCCAAAGAACGGCTCCAGATGGATGAGATTCCGCGTTTTTTTAATCGAAATTATTATGAATACCACTTTCGTATCCACGAGCAGATTACGCCTAAAAAATGGGATAATTATGATGAAATTGTGCTGGAAACCTTTCATTTGCCCATCACGGTCAAGCATTACGGATATGATGTGCCGAGAGCGGAAATGTTAAAAAAACAGGAACGAAATCTAAAACTTTTATTAAATTCTTTGGGCGAAACACAAGGAATGGATGATTATGTTTACTTTCAGATAGGACAGTCTTACTATATTTTAGGAGACTATGAAAAAGCGATTGAAGCCTACGATATGTGTCTGGAGATCAACCGCAATCCAGAGAAAAAATTTCTCAACATCTGTCTGGAAGCTTACGCAGAATGCCTGATAAAAGTGGGAAATGCCGAGGATGCCTACAGGCTTTTGGACCTCAACAGCGCATACCTACAGACCACCAGACAGCGCTATCTGTTTGGCAAGGCGGCGCACCTGTGCAGGGACTATGAGACGGCGGTTGGATTTTTGACACAAATTACAGACGCGGCGGATTTTGAGCAGCTCGGCGATGATGTTTACGATGCCTACACGAGAATTTTTGCAATTTTCACTGAGACAGGGCAGACCGATGAATTTGAACGGTACAAAGAGAAGCTGGCTGAATTTGGCAGGCAGCATGGGAAACAGATTACTTTTTCTGGAAAGGGGGCGCAGTAAGCATGATCGAATTGACGAAAATCAACGGGGTTAAGATACTTTTGAACTCTAGCCTGATTGAGACGGTGGAGGAGACGCCGGATACAGTTATTACGTTAACTGACGGTAAAAAAGTTATCTGCAAAGAGAGTAGACATGAAGTGAAAAATTTAGTAAGATTAACAAGGCAGGATTATTTTCGGGAAATTTTGAATCTGGATACCTTGCAGAAAGCATCAGAATGATGAAAAGCGAGGTGGTCACAAATTGATAGAATTTCAGAAATTTTTCAGAAAATTGTTGCAATTTATGTAACCTTACAGTATTATATTTATATGGAGAAAATGAAACACAAAGATAATACTGTGCCTGTTTCTAACTCAAACTTACGAAAAAAAGGGGTGTGTAAAAAGTGGATATAGCGTCTTTGGTGGGAATGCTTGTGTGCTTTGTTTTGGTTCTTTATGGTATGATAAACTCAGCAGGTGGTATGAGTGGTCTTGAATACTTTCTTGACCCGGCGTCAGCGCTTATTACGTTCGGAGGGTCAGTTTTTGCGACGATGATGTCCGTGAGTATGGCAAACTTCGTTGGTGGTTTGAAAAGTATCACACTGATTTTCAAGCAGGTCAATGTCAATGTCCCAGAGATGATTACAAAGATTATTGAACTTTCAAATGTTGCGAGAAAAGAAGGACTTCTTTCTCTCGAGGAGGCGGCTGGAAATCTTGAAGATGATTTTATGAAGAAGGGAATTATGCTCATTGTCGATGGTACAGATCCAGAGCTGGTCCGGGGAATCCTTGAGACGGAGATGAACAGCATTGACAGCAGGCATAAGCTGAGATCTGGATTCTGGGATACAATGGGTGCCATGGGGCCTGCATGGGGTATGATCGGTACACTGGTAGGTCTGGTGTGTATGCTTAATAACATGTCCGATCCGACAACAATCGGTCCGAAGATGGGTGTTGCATTGATCACTACTTTCTATGGTTCGATGCTTGCTAATTGGGTGTGTACACCTACGTCCAACAAACTGCAGGCGAACAATACCATAGAAATGCAGGCAAAAGAGATTATGATCGAAGGACTGCTGTCCATACAGGCAGGTGAGAACCCCCGTGTTATTGAAGAAAAATTGAAGTCATTCTTGTCACCTAATGAAAGACCTTCACAGGATGAAGGCGGCGGTGGAGGTGAAGCTTAATGGCGAAGAAAAAAGAAGAATTTAAGCTCCCACCCGGAACCCCGGCGCCGTGGATGAGCACATTCTCGGATATGATGACGCTGTTAATGTGTTTCTTCGTGCTGCTGTTCTCTATGTCAGAGGTTGATGCGGCAAAGTTCGAGGAGGTTGCGAAGTCCTTCCAGTCTACCATCAGTATTTTTAAGGCTGGTTCTAAGGCAGTGGGAGACGGTATCCTTGTGAGTAATGGCGTGAGCCAGCTCAATATGCTTGACGAGTACGTCAATTCAAGCGGCAAGACGGCAGAAGCTGACACGAACGAGCCGGACCCGACCAAACCGGGCGGCGCTGCGGAGGATAAGCTGCAAGAGGCGGCTGCCCAGCTTGAAATGACGCAGGAGGAAATTGATTCACTTCGGGACGCGATCGCTGAGCTGGAAGAGGAGAAGATGAAGCTTTCAGAAGAGCTTGCGGAGAAGATGGAGGAAGCGATCAACGAGAGTATGATGGCGGATAAAGTAGAAGTGGATTTTAATGGAGATTTTGTGACTCTTACATTAAATGGAGCGTTTTTGTTTGATTCAGGAAGAGCAGAGATCAAGCAGGACGCAGTGCCGGTACTGAAAAAGATTGGCGTGCTTCTCACAAAGTATGCGGACTCGGATATTGAGATCGAGGGGCATACGGACTCTGTGCCTTTGAATGGAGGCAGGTATGAGAACAATGATGTGCTCAGCAGCTACAGGGCATTGGCAGTGTTCAATTACTTGAAAGAAAATGCGTCACTTGATCCGGGAATGGTCAAGCATTCTGGCAGGGGGGAGTATATGCCGATTGCCGACAATACAACACCTGAGGGAAGAGCGAAGAACAGAAGGGTTGAGATTAAAATATATAACGCATTAAGCGCTCATAAATGAAAGGGGAAAATGAAATGAGACGGAATCTGTTATCAATTATTATTCTGGCATTACTTGTTGTCAACGTTGTACTGTCAGCAATCATGATGGTAAGTGTGTCAAGCGCGTCCAAAAAGACAGCTACTTTGGTGGCGGACATTGCGACGGCAGTCGGAATTGAAATCAATGGACTGCCGCAGGCAGATGTTACACAGTCTGTATCTATGGCGGATACGGCGGTACATAATGTTGCAGGCGAGCTGACGATACCTTTGAAGAAGGGTGAGGACGACAGCGATCACTATGCTGTGGGAAGTGTGTCATTATCACTGGATATGAAGCATGCTGATTACAAGAAGTATTCCGAGACGATGGCTGACATGGATGGTATTATTAAGGATATTGTCTTTGCGGTGATGGGCAATTATACCGTAGATGAGGCAAGAAGCGATTCTGAGACGATCAAGGCAGAGATGCTTGCAAAGATTCAGGAGCGTTTCGGTTCTACATTTATTTACAGTGTATCATATAATTTCTTGTATAATTAAAAAACACAGAGCTGTAACCAAGGGGAGTGAGAATGGTTACATACAAGATGATTGAATATGTAGGGGGTGATTAACTACATGGGAGAGGTATTATCTCAAAGCGAAATAGACAGTTTGCTGGCGGCATTGAGTTCTGGCGAGCTTGACGTGGAGGATATGCAGGAGAAGGACGAGCGGCAAGCCAAAAACTATGACTTTACTCGGCCTGCAAAATTCTCAAAAGAGCATTTAAGAACTTTAAACATGATTTTTGATCATTATGGGAGACTCTTATCGACCAATCTGCCTGTATACCTTCGAAAGAATGTTCAGGTTAGTGTGGCAAGTTCTGAGACAGTAACGTTTGCGGAGTTTTCGAATGCTTTGTCAAACCCAGTACTGCTCACAGTTGTAAATTTTTCGCCAATGCCCGGCTCGATTATTATGGAATTGACGAGCGGACTTGGATATGCGATTATTGACCGAATGCTTGGCGGCAGGGGTGAGGCGCTTGAAAAGGCAAGGGACTTTACAGAAATCGAGATGAGCATTATTGAGCGAATTATGGTAATCTGTATGCAGCTTCTCAGGGAACCGTGGAAAAATGTGGCGGAGGTTAATCCGTATCTCGAGAGGATTGAGACAAATCCGCAGTTTGCCCAGATTATTTCACCGAGCGACATGGTGGCGCTTGTGACCATGAACGTTAAGATTGGTGATGTGGAAGGTTTAATGAATGTGTGTCTTCCTTTCTTCACATTGGAGTCTGTTATGGACCGCCTGAATACGAAATTCTGGTATTCAAGCCTGCAGAAGATGGATGATGAGGATTATGAACAGTTTATAGAATCAATGATACGCAGAGTGGATGTTCCTGTTAAGGCAGTGCTTGGAAAGAGCGTCATAACAGTTAATGACTTCGTAAATATACAGGTGGGTGATATCATACGGCTTGACTCTAAAGTGGATGATGAACTGGATGTGTATGTGGGGGATATTAAGAAGTTTAGTGCTGTGCCGGGTGCAAGCAAAGAGGCTTATGCAGTAAGGGTAACATCAGTTGTGAGGGAGGAGGAATAATTCAATGGATGGCATGTTATCGCAAGACGAAATCAATGCGTTGTTGAACGGTGTAGATTTGTCGGCAGATTCTGGTGCAGATACTGCGACAGCTACAGCGGGCGGTTCGACAGGAGAAGATTTGTCTGATATAGAAAAAGATGCAATCGGAGAGGTGGCCAATATCAGCATGGGTACCTCTGCGACGACGCTTTTTTCACTTGTTAATAGAAAAGTAAATATTACAACGCCTGTTGTAGAGATGTGTAATTGGCAGGATGTGCTCAATGATTACGAAAGACCCTGTGTATTTATTCAGATTAAATACACAGTTGGATTGAATGGCACCAATATTTTAGTGCTGAAGGAGCATGATGTAAAGGTGATCACCGATTTAATGATGGGTGGTGATGGCACCAATGTGGACGGGGAACTCAGTGACCTGCACTTGAGTGCAATTTCTGAGGCGATGAATCAGATGATGGGTTCATCATCGACTTCTTTGTCCTCAATGCTCGGCAAGACAATTGATATCAGCCCGCCAGAGGCAAGCCTTGTCGATTTGCATTCAAAAGAGCCAAGAGAGCTTTCACCATTCCTTGTGGATCGATTTGTCAAGATTTCATTTAGAATGCAGATTGACGATTTGGTAGATTCTACGTTAATGCAGTTGTATCCGCTTGACTTTGCAAAGTCTGTTTACGAGACCTTTATGGCACAGCAGATGGGTTCGATTGCCGCCGCAGAGCCGGCGCCGGCGCCTGCACCCGCCCCGGCAGCGCCTGCCCCAACACCGGCGCCCGCGCCAGATATGGGTATGCAGCAGCCAATGGGAATGCCAATGGGCGGTATGGATATGAGTATGCAGCAGCAGATGAGAATGCCGCCACAGGGCTATGGTATGCCACAGATGGGAATGCCGCCGCAAGGCTATGGTATGCCACAGATGGGAATGCCGCCACAGGGCTATGGTATGCCGAATGTGAACATACAGCCTGCACAGTTCCAGAACTTTGCACAAGGACAGGGTGAGATGGTCAGTGCAGAGAGTATTGGATTGATCAGAGATGTGCCTTTGGAGGTAACAGTAGAGTTGGGAAGAACCAGCAAATCTATCTCAGATATTCTGGAATTTGCCCCAGGTACAATTATAGAGCTTGATAAGATTGCCGGCGAACCGATTGACGTGCTTGTAAATGGCAAATTCGTTGCAAAGGGAGAGGTCGTTGTCATCGAGGAGAGCTTTGGTGTGAGAATTATGGAAATAATTAAATAAAAATGAATATAATATTCAATGATTATTTGTTTTATAGAAAGGACATGGTTTAATATGGCAAAAAGAATACTGATCGTAGACGATGCTGCATTCATGAGAATGATGATTAAGGATATTCTTACAAAGAATGGTTATGAGATCGCTGCTGAGGCGGAGAATGGCAAGATTGCAGTGGACAAATACAAGGAGGCATCTCCAGATCTGACCCTGCTTGACATCACAATGCCTGAGATGGATGGTATTCAGGCACTCAAGGCGATCAAAGGCATTGATCCTGCAGCAAATGTTATCATGTGTTCTGCGATGGGACAGCAGGCGATGGTTATTGAGGCGATTCAGTCAGGAGCAAAAGACTTTATCGTAAAGCCTTTTCAGGCAGAACGTGTATTAGAGGCTGTTAAAAAGGTTGTAGGCTAGAGAATATGCTTTTATCATCGGCATCAAAGAGGTTTGACTCCATTGGACAATTATTGACAGTAACACTGATATTCATATTTGTATTGGCTCTTACATATTTTGCCACAAAGCTCACTGCAGGTCTTCAAAAAGGGAGGCTTGCAGGATCTAACGTGGAGGTATTGGAAACTTTTAAAATCGCGCCGACCAAATATATACAGGTTGTGAGAATAGGTGAAAAATATTTTTCCTATATCGTCTGCAAGGACACAGTCACACTGCTGGGAGAACTGACGAAGGAAGATATCACGGCATTTCATAAAGCAGAGACAGAAACAGCAGTCAATATGAATTTTAAGGAAATATTAGACAAATTTAGAAAACAGTCGTAAAACCTAGATTTGCAGGTGTGTGGCGGGATATAAGGATAAGATAAGATGAAGAATAAGAGCAGAACGTACAATGTTGGGCATGAGCTTCGCAAAATTGTATACATGCTCTGCATGGTGGTAACGATATTTCTGGCAGATGTTGTTGTGGTAAACGCAACAACAACAGAAGATGATGCAGCCGCTGCGGAGAGGATTCTGGATAACCAGCAGGAGGACGAAGAACGGACAAACATTCGTGAGCCCGGTTCTGACCAGACAGGTGATGAGCTGAAAAAATTAAATATTGCGAATAGTCTTACGATTGAATATGACAATGGAAACGGAGAACTCAGTGGTACCTTGAGGATTCTGCTGATCTTGACAGCACTTGCAGTTGTGCCGATTCTTCTGGTAACAATTACCTCTTTTACAAGAATTTTGATCGTATTGCATTTTACAAGGCAGGCGTTAAATACCCAGACGGCGCCGCCCAATCAGGTATTGATTGCGATTTCATTGTTCCTTACGTTCTTTATCATGCAGCCAGTGATTGCGAAAGTGTATACAGAGGCGATTGTGCCGTATGACGCAGGAGAAATTGGATTTGAGGAGGCGTTTGAGATTGCCGTAGACCCAATGCGGGCTTTTATGTTTGAGCAGACGCAGGTGAAGGATATTGATGCGTTTATGCAGATCTCCAATACAGCGTGGGACGGTGAGAGCCTGAATCAAGTGCCAACGTCTGTATTGATACCAGCCTTTATTATTAGTGAACTTCGCACAGCCTTTATTATAGGCTTTTTGATTTATGTACCGTTTATCGTGATTGATATGGTAGTGGCATCGGTCCTTATGAGTATGGGTATGATGATGCTGCCGCCGACGACAATTTCTATGCCGTTTAAGATTCTGCTGTTCGTGCTGGCAGATGGATGGAATCTGGTAATTGTATATCTTGTTCGGACATTTTACTGATGTTGATGTATGATGTTGCCTGACAGGAAAAGGGGAGTGTGGAACAAATGACGACAGAAATGGTTACGGATATCGTTAAGGAAGGATTGTTCGTAATTCTAAAGACCGCGGCACCGCCATTGCTTGTATCACTGGTGATTGGTTTATGTGTCAGCATCTTCCAGACAGTCACTTCGATTCAGGAGCAGACACTGACCTTTGTGCCAAAAGTTGTAGGAATGTTTCTGTGTCTGATGGTATTGGGTGACTGGATGTTAAATCAAATGATCACGTATATGACAGATTTATGGCAGGACTTTTCGCTGTATATCAGATAATGGAAGGGAGAAGCGTTGCACAGTATGGTGAATTATTCTTTTTCCATGTCTGAGCTGGAATATTTTCTGTTTGTGCTTGTACGGGTATCCGCTTTTATCTTTGTGGCACCGTTTTTTAGTACAAAGGGTGTGCCAAATAATGTAAAAATAGGATTGAGTGTGTTTGTAACTTATATTATGTACAACTTTGGGCCAGCACATATCTATCCCGAATACAATACAATACTTGGATTCTCTACAGTCGTGTTGAAGGAAGTGTCGGTGGGCCTGCTGATAGGTTTGGCAGCCCAGATGTGTACTTCCATTGTTTTGTTTGCAGGAAGAATCATTGATATGGAAGTGGGGCTTTCCATGGCAAATATGTTTGACCCGACGACGAATGAGCAGGCGTCTATCACAGGTATGATGCTACAGTATGGTGTCCTGCTGATATTGTATACGACAGGACTTCATCGGTATTTGCTCGCAGCGCTGATGGAGACCTTCACGCTGATTCCGGTTGGGGGGGCTGTGATTGACACGAACCGTCTATTGGAATCGCTGATTACATTTTTGAGTGATTATATTGTGATTGGTTTCCGGATTTGTCTGCCGGTATTTGCCAGTATGACACTGATGAATATTGTGCTTGCGCTGCTGGCAAAGCTCGCGCCGCAGATGAATATGTTTTCGGTAGGTATCCAGCTCAAGCTGTTGATGGGACTTGCAGTGATCATGGTTACAGTCACACTGCTTCCTGATGTCTGCAACTTTATCACCACACAGATGCGGCAGCTGATTGTTTCGATGGTGGAGGGCATGATGTGATAGTAGAATATAATTTACAATTTTTTGGCTCGGACGGTCCCGGCGGTGAAAAGACGGAGGAACCAACCTCCAAGAGAAAGTCAGACACACGTAAAGACGGTAAAGTTCCTAAGAGTAAAGAGCTGTCAAACGGTGTGGAACTTATCGCACTTTTCCTGATCTTAAAATTCTGGGTTGGCCGTATGGGCGAGAACTTTATGAAGCTGTTTGGCGAGATTTATGAGAAGATGCCAGCCTACACAACTTACTGGGAAGGGAATATTGTGCGAAGGGACTATAGTGTCCTGATTAATAATGTTCTGTTAGAGCTGCTCAAACAGCTTCTTCCTTTTTTTATTGTCGGTCTTGTGATTGCAGTCGGCATCAACATGATGCAGTTCAGGTTCCAGATTACAACAAAACCTTTGAAACCCAAATTCAGCAAGCTGAATCCGATATCCGGCATGAAGCGGCTTTTTTCAGTGGGAAAGCTCGTCGAGCTGCTGAAATCTATTGTCAAGATTATACTGATCATGGCGATTGTATATACGACGGTGAAGGACGACTGGGTTTATCTGGTTCAGTTTTACGGAATGCCGCTCAATCAGGCGATTGAGGTGATTGGCAGTGTCGTGATTAATATGGGACTCAAGATTTCTCTTGTCTTTATGATTGTGGCATTTGCGGATTTATTTTATCAGCGCTATAAATTTAAAAATGACATTAAGATGACAAAGCAGGAAGTAAAAGATGAGTATAAGAACGCGGAAGGAGATCCGCAGATTAAGGGAAAAATCAGAAGCAAAATGCAGGAGGCTTCCCGCAGGCGTATGATGCAGGATGTGCCCAAGGCGGATGTCGTGATCACAAACCCGACGCACTATGCGGTTGCAATCCGCTATGACGCCGAGACAGGTTCCGCGCCGGTGGTGCTTGCAAAAGGTGCGGATCTGGTGGCGCAGCGGATTAAGGAGATTGCGCGCGAGAACCATGTGGAGATCGTGGAGAATAAACCGCTTGCCCGTATGCTGTACGCCAATGTGGATATAGGACAGGAAGTGCCGCCAGAATTGTATCAGGCAGTGGCGGAGGTGCTTGCGATGGTATATAAAATGCAGGGTAAGATTTAATCTTAGAGAGGTAGACATAAAATCCTAGGATAAAATAACCAAAATTGTATGATGTTAACATAAAAGAACTCTGTTTTTTGTAAAAAAAGCACAGAGTTCTTTCTTTTAATTTGTAGAAGTAATATAAAAAATAAAAAAAATAAAAATTTTAGCAAATTATTATATACAAATTATGTTAATTGTGAGATAATTTAAATTATCAAGAGAAGTTATAAGGGATTTTAAGGAGTTAAGGGGGAAACTGAGACATGAAGATGAAGAAGGCGGATATAGGTGTAGCTCTCTATTTACTTGGCGCTATCATCATGTTGATTGTACCGATTACTAGTACGTTGCTGGATGTGCTGCTCGCGATCAATATCTCGCTGGCATTTACCATCCTGTTTACGACGATGTTTACAAAAGAAGTGCTGGATTTGTCATTTTATCCAACAGTTCTGCTGTTCACAACGATCTTTAGAATCGCTCTGAACGTTTCGTCAACCCGTCTGATCTTATCAACGGGTAATCCGGGAAACGTTGTGGCGACATTCGGTAATTTCGTGGGCGGCGGCGATTTGGTTATCGGTATCGTCGTGTTTATTATTTTGATTATTGTACAGTTCGTTGTTATCAACAAAGGTTCTGAACGAGTTGCGGAGGTAACGGCGAGATTTACACTGGACGCTATGCCGGGTAAACAGATGGCGATTGATGCCGACTTAAATACAGGTGCGATCACAGATGCAGAGGCAAAGGTACAGCGTGAAAAGCTTCAGCAGGAGGCAAGCTTCTTCGGTTCCATGGACGGTGCTGTTAAGTACGTAAAGGGAGACGCAACTGCGGGCCTGATCATTACGTTTGTAAATATCATTGGCGGTATTATTATGGGCGTTGTGAGGCAGGGCATGGACATTGGCGCTGCCGCAGATAAATTTACGATTCTTACAATCGGTGATGGTCTGGTGAGCCAGATTCCCTCACTGCTTATTTCGTTATCCACAGGTATTTTGGTAACAAAGGGCTCCAAGGAGGCCGATTTTGGTACAGTGCTTGTAAACCAGTTATTTGGTATTCCCAAAGTACTGTACATGGTAGGCGGCGTGCTTGCATTTTTGGGATTAGTGACACCACTCAATCCTTTGATTTTCGTTATTCTGGGCGTTATCTTTATCGTGTGCGGACGCATGATCGCATCGACGATCGAGACAGCGGGCATCGAGGCGGAAGCCGATCTGGAGGAGGATACCGCCGACGAAATCCGGAAGCCGGAGAATGTCAATTCACTGTTGCAGGTGGATCCGATCGAGCTGGAATTTGGTTATGGTATTATTCCGCTTGCAGATGTCAACCAAGGCGGAGACCTTCTGGACCGTGTTGTCATGATACGTAGGCAGATTGCGCTCGAGCTTGGTACAGTCGTGCCGATTATTCGTCTGCGCGATAATATCCAGTTGAATCCAAACCAGTATATCATCAAGATAAAAGGGATACAGGTGAGCGAGGGTGAGATTTTATTTGATCATTATATGGCGATGAACCCCGGTTTTGTGGAGGAGGAAATCTCCGGTATTCCCACTTTCGAACCTTCATTTCATCTGCCGGCAATCTGGATTACGGAGAACCAGAGAGAGCGTGCGGAGAGTGTGGGCTATACCGTAGTAGACCCGCCATCTATCATTGCGACGCATCTGACAGAGATTATCAGACAGTATCTCTCCGACCTGCTCACAAGACAAGATGTGCAGAACCTTGTCAACAACGTGAAGGAGACCAATCCTTCTCTGGTGGACGAACTTGTGCCGAAACTTCTGGGACTCGGCGATATCCAGAAGGTATTGCAGAATCTTTTGAGGGAAGGTATCTCTGTGCGTGACCTTGTCACGATATTTGAGACGCTTGCAGACCATGCGGCATCGACAAGAGATACGGATATCTTGACAGAGTATGTGCGTCAGAGTCTAAAGCGCGCCATCTCCAACAAATATTTCCCGATTAATGAGACGACGAGTGTGGTAACGCTCGACCCGGGCTTAGAGCAGGAGATTATGGGAAGCGTCAAACAGACTGAACAGGGTGCATATCTGACCTTAGACCCTGAAAAAACAAAGACAATTATGGCTTCTGTCGAATCAGAAGTGGGTAAGTTAGAGAAGCTTGGCAAGAATCCAATCGTGATTACCTCGCCGATTGTCAGAATGTATTTCAAGCGGCTTACAGAGGATTATTACAAGGATTTAGTAGTAGTATCTTATAATGAGATCGATTCAAATGTTGAATTACAATCAGTAGGAATGGTGACAGCATGATAATTAAAAAATTTCAAGGAAGAACAAAGGAAGAGGCGCTCGAAAGCGCCAGAAGGGAGCTTGGCGCCAATATTGTAGAGATGAACGTCAAGGCTTTAAAGCCAAAGGGAATCATGGGACTGTTTCGGGGCACAAGATTCGAGGTGACAGTTGCCAGAGAAGAGGAGAATGAGAAATATAGTGCCGCTTCCGCAAAAGATGTCCAGAAGGACGGCGTGGCAGTCAGCTTTAGCCATAATGAGCCGCAGGGGAAAATTATTCCGATGAAGAAAGCGGAGGAGAAGGAGGACGCCAAGGCGGTAGGACTGGCAGTTGCAGATGTGCTTTCTACATACCAGCCGGAGACTGCAAGAGATGAGAGCATGAAGGAGCGCGCCCGGTTTGAGGGCAGGGCGGCTGCGCCAGTCAGGGAAAACGGCTTGGAGGAGAAGCTTGACAGTCTCCAGAATCTGATCGAGAAGCAGCTTTCCAGACAGGACAGCAGGCCGCAGCCGGAGGAGCCCAAAAGCGCGGAGGAGGAAAAGAAAGAGGAGACGACCGAGCGCATAAACTTTTTAAAAATTTTGTATAATAAGATGACTGACAATGAGATCAATGAGAAGTATGCAAACGAGATGATTGATGAGATTGACAGGAACTGCAAGGCAGATGTGACGCTGGATTTTATGCTTTCAGAGATTTATCAAAGAATGATCCTGAAATTAGGCAAACCTTATGTCATGGAGGATGACGGAAAGAGCCCCAAGGTGATTTTCTTTGTGGGGCCGACAGGCGTGGGAAAGACGACGACCATCGCAAAGATTGCATCGACTTACAAGTTAGAGCACCGGAAAAAGGTTGCCATGCTCACGGCTGATACATACAGGATTGCAGCGGCAGAACAGCTCAGAACCTATGCTAATATTCTGGAGGTACCCTTCAGGGTAGTCTATACAGCCAAAGAAATCGAAGCTGCTGTCGAAGATTTCAGGGAATATGATTATATATTTGTAGATACGACAGGGCATTCGCCAAATGATGAGACACAGTGTGAGAATATGAGTGATCTGATCAATTCCGTCGATATCAAGGCTTCAAGAGAAGTATTTCTGGTGTTGTCGGCTTCAACAAAATACAAAGATTTGATGAGGATAACAGACACCTACAAAGAGATAACAGATTATAAGCTGATCTTCACCAAGCTTGACGAGACCTCGGCACTAGGAAATATCTACAACTTAAAACTATATACAGGTGCAAGGCTTTCCTATGTGACATACGGTCAGAATGTACCTGATGATATTGAGTATTTTAATCCACAGTCAACTGTCAAACAGTTGCTTGGGGGAAGGCGCTGATAGGAGGGGAATGTATGGTGGATCAGGCTGAACAACTTAGAAATGTGATTAAATTGAATCCACCGCCAAAACCGCATGCCCGTGTGATCACGGTGACAAGCGGCAAAGGCGGCGTCGGAAAATCCAATACATCAATAAACCTTGCCTGTCAGTTTAGAAAGCTGGGAAAAAGGGTCATTATACTGGATGCGGACTTTGGTCTTGCCAATATCGAAATTATGTTTGGTACTGTGCCAAAGCATAACTTGTGTGATCTGATATATCAGGGAAAAAATATCACGGATATTATAACGTGGGGACCTATGGACATAGGTTTTATATCGGGTGGCTCCGGCATCGCAGGTCTTTCCAATCTGAGCAGTGAATATTTAAATTATATTGTTCGAAATCTTGCAAAATTAGATGCAATTGCCGATATTATTATCATAGATACTGGCGCGGGAATCTCAGACGCCGTGTTGGATTTCCTTGTTGCGAGCGGTGAGATTCTGGTAGTGGCAACGCCGGAACCGACCTCTATCACCGATTCTTACTCGCTTTTAAAGGCGTTGAACCGGCATCCGCGCTTTTCGAGAGAGGATTCGAAGATTATGGTGATCGCCAACAAAGTGTCTGACCTGACAGAAGGCGATACGATGTACAACAAATTAGAAACTGTGGCGAACCGTTACCTCAAACTTCCAGTGTCGTTTTTGGGCTCTGTGCCGCGCGATCGTCATCTCGAGGAGGCTGTGATGCAGCAGAAGCCCGTGAGTATGCAGAGCCCGAATGCAAAATCCTCTGTCGCGTATGAGAGAATCGCATATATTCTGATGGATAAGGAATATAATAAGTCGCTGGTAAAGAGAGGAATGGCGGCATTCTTTTCTCATATTGTGGCAGGAAATAAAAAAATGGGATAAAGCGTGTGTTCAGGAGGAACCAATGGTAGAAAAATTTATAGCGCCGGGAGATAAACTAGAATTAAGATCAACAGTTCGCGTTACGCTTCCTGATGGCACAGATGGCGTAAAGACCTATAAAACTTCGGTATATAATATTTTGGACGATGGAAAACTAGAGCTGATGATGCCGATGGAGCAGACAAAGCTGGTTGTGCTTTCGATTGGCAGTGAATATGATGTGTGTTTCTATTCTCATAAAGGCGTGTACCGCGCAGATGTCAGAGTCGTTGACAGGCAGAAAAGCAATGGCGTGTATACACTGGTGGTGGAGATGATCAGCAGTCTGCATAAATACCAGCGGAGAGAATATTACCGGTTTAACTGTATTGTGGATATGATGGTGCGGGAGATGACCAAACAGGAGGAAGATGCATTTTCCAGAGGAGTCACATATATTATATCGGAGCAGGACATGATAAAGGGCGTGATCGTCGATATCAGTGGCGGCGGGACCCGGTTTGTATCAAGACAGAAATTTGATGAGGGCAGTATGCTGCTGATGCAGTTTGAGCTGCCAGTCATGGGCAGACAGAAACCATTTCTGCTGGCTGCCAAGGTGATTTACTCCGGCGGGATTGAGAACCGTGAAGGAGAGTACGAAAACCGTGTGAAATTTGAGTACATAGACACGATGACACGCGAGGAGATTATTCGATATATTTTTGATGAGGAAAGAAAAAATAGAAAGAATGGGAAGGATCGTTGAATAGTATGACAATTAACTCAAACGTCTCAAAAATAAAGAAAAAAATTCTGATAGTTGATGATTCTGCACTTATGAGAAGAGTTATGTGTGATATAATTAATTCAGATGAACGGTTCCAGGTAGTGGAGCAGGCTTTTGATGGTCAGGCAGCATATGAACTTCTTAAAAAGAATCAGTATGATGGCATCGTTTTAGATGTCAACATGCCTAAAATGAACGGAATCCAGTTCTTACGCGCATTACAGCGGGATAAGATCAGGGCGCGCGTGATGATGGCGAGCACCGATACGAGAGACGGCGCGGCTGTCACAATGGAGGCACTGGATTTGGGCGCGATTGATTTTATCGAGAAGCCCGTCAACATTGTCTATCTAAAGAGCAGTGGATTCAAAGACCAGTTCTTAGATACACTCTATGCGGTCGTGTCGAGCCGCCAGACCAATATTTCTGTATCTCCTGTATTGACAAGGGAAAAGCAGGAGGAAAAGACTCAAAGTCTTGTAAACATTGTCAGGAAAAGCAGTCCAGCGGTGAGCGGACAGAAGATTGTAGCGCTTGCATGTTCAACAGGAGGCCCCAAGGCACTGCAAAGTGTTGTGCCAAGGCTGCCGGCAGAGCTCGCAGCACCTGTTCTGATCGTCCAGCATATGCCAAAAGGGTTTACACAGTCTCTCGCAGAGCGTCTTGACTCGATCAGCAAGGTCAAAGTCAAGGAGGCGGCAGAGGGAGATGTGCTCGAGAATGGCGTGGTGTATATTTCTATGGGCGGCAAGCACATGAATGTTGTCACCAAGGGCGGAAGGGCGACGATCAAATATACAGATGAACCTCCAAGAGAAGGCGTAAAGCCGTGTGCAAACTATATGTATGAGTCCTTGAAGGCAAGCAGTTATGCGCAGATTGTCTGCGTGGTACTGACCGGTATGGGCGCTGATGGCACCAAGGGAATCGTGAATTTGGAAACTTCAAAAAAGATACACGTTATCGCACAGGATGAGGCGTCATCAACGGTGTACGGTATGCCCAAAGCAATCGCAGCGACAGGACTGGTAAACCAAGTCGTCCCGCTTGATAACGTGGCCCAGGAAATTATAATGAATGTGGGGGTCAGGTAGAATGGATACAAGTCAATATCTCGATATTTTCCTTGATGAGTCAAAGGAACATTTACAGAATCTGAGTGATCAGATTATGGATCTGGAGCAGAATCCTGAAAATATGGATACAATCAATGAGATTTTCAGGGCTGCCCATTCCTTGAAGGGTATGGCAGGCACTATGGGCTATAAGCGTATGCAGACGCTTACGCATGATATGGAGAACGTATTTTCTGAGGTGCGGAACGGTACTTTCAAGGTACAGCCCAGCATGATTGATATTCTGTTCAAGAGTCTTGATGCGCTGGAGGAGTATGTCAACAATATCCAGCAGACGACAGAGGAGGGGGCGAATGACAATCAGGATTTGATTGATGCGCTGAACAGTATCCTGAAAAATAACGGCGAGGTAATACTTGGCGACAGTGCACAGCCGGCAGATACAGCAGCGGCAGCGGCGGCACCTGCGGAGGAGCAGCCGGCAGATGCTGGAAATGGCAGGAAGGAAAGATGGCAGGAGATCAAGATCACGGATACGGAGAAAATGCTGGTCGAGAAGGCAAACAGTGAGGGTCTCAAGGTCTACGGCGTGACAGTGTATGTCGAGGAGGCTTGCGTGCTCAAGGCTGCCAGAGCATTTCTGGTATTCAAGGCATTGGAGAAGCTGGGCGAGATCATTGTCTCATCACCGACAGCACAGGATATTGAGGATGAGAAATTTGAGCTTACCTTCAGTCTTATTTTTATCTCCGGAAGCACCTCGGAGGAGATCAAAGAGGCAGTCAAGAGTGTATCGGAGATTGAGGAGGCATACTGTTCAGAGTATGTGACAGCCGCGCCGCCGCAGCCCGCAGAGCCAGAGAAGCCTGCCGAGAGCAAACCGGCAGAGGAAGCTGTCAAGGCAGCACCGGAAACCAAGGCAGCGCCAGTTCCGGCAGTCGCGCCTGCACCGAAGCCTGCACCCGCAGCGCCAGCATCTTCCCAGTCCTCCTCAAAACCCGCAGCAAAGCCGGTGGTAAACAGGACTGTCAGAGTCGATATCGAGAAGCTGGATAACCTGATGAATCTGGTGAGTGAGCTGATCATAGCCAAAAATTCACTTATCTCAGCGACTGCCGCAGATGACGGCAAAGGTGATACAGGCTCAGTCAATGAACAGATTGAATATCTTGAGAGTGTGACGACGAATCTTCATGAATCCGTGATGAAGGTACGAATGGTTCCAATTGAGAGCGTTGTGGCGAAGTTCCCCCGCATGATCAGGGATTTGTCCAAAAAGCTCAATAAGAAAATGGAACTGTATATGACAGGTGAGGATACCGAGCTCGACCGTACTGTTGTCGATGAGATCGGCGACCCGCTGATGCATATGCTCAGAAATTCTGCGGATCATGGACTTGAGCCGAATGATGTGCGTGTTGCAAACGGCAAGCCGGAGGTGGGCTCCATCTTCCTAGATGCTTATCAGGACGGCAACAACGTTGTGATCGAGGTGCGGGACGACGGCGGCGGAATCAATGTGGAAGCTGTCAGAAACAAGGCGATTGAGCGCGGCACCGTGACGCCAGAGCAGGCGGAGACCATGACGGAGAAGGAGATTATTGATCTCTTGTTCCTGCCGAGCTTCTCCACGGCAAAGAAGGTGTCTGACGTGTCAGGGCGCGGCGTTGGCCTCGATGTTGTCAAGTCAAAGATTGAGTCCCTGAGTGGCGAGGTAGAGGTAAAGAACCGCTATGGAGAAGGCTCTTCATGGATTATCAGACTGCCGCTGACACTTGCTATCATTCAGGCACTCATGGTTGTGATCGGTGATGAAAAGTATGCGATCGCACTGGGTTCGATTCAGACGATTGAAGATGTTCTGCCGGAGGATATCAAGCTTGTGCAGGCAAAAGAAGTCATTCATATTCGTGGAACAGTGATTCCTATTATCAGGATGGATAAGGTTCTTGACATGCCGCCCAAGGAAGGCGACGAGGACAAGAACAAGAATCTCACAGTGATTATCGTCAAGAAGGGTGAGAAACAGGCAGGTTTGGTAGTAGACGAGCTCATCGGACAACAGGAGGTTGTAATCAAGTCTATGGGCAAGTATATCAAGGTGCCAAAGATGATCAGCGGCGCTACGATTCTGGGCAATGGTGAAGTGGCACTGATTCTTGATACCAATGCGTTGATTTAATCCGATTGATAATGAAAGGCAGGGCATAGAATATGGATGAAGTAAGAATAATGGACGAACAAAAGCGGAATGCGAGTCTCAACCGTCCCGTCGAGCGCGATACCACACAGTTTATTGTGACACAGCTTGGCGGTGAGCAGTATGGTATAGATATCAAGTATATATCAAATATTATCAGAATGTCAAAAATCACAAGGGTGCCAAAGGTGCCTGACTATATCAAGGGCGTGATCAATGTCCGCGGTGTTGTTATCCCGACGATCAGCCTGCGCTTGAAAATGGGGCTGCCGGAGGATGAAGTCACCAAAAAGACCCGTATTATCATCTTGACGCTCGAGCAGCACGAGTCCATCGGCGTGCTGGTGGATGAGGTCAAAGAGGTCGTAACGCTTGACGAAGAACATATTGAGAGAATGGGATATGAGAAAGATGATAAGGAGAGATATCTTTCGGGTGTAGGCAAGTCCGACGGAAAGTTAATCTCACTGCTTGACATCACTTCTGTGCTGGCAGAGGTTGTTGATGTATAGATTGGATTTATATTTTGTGACTTTTGAATTAGGAAAGGCTTAGGTTTTATCATGGCAGATAATATGAGTTTCGAGAGAGTTACGACAGAATATTACGATGTATTAAAGGAGCTGGGAAATATCGGGGCAGGCAATGCGACAACGGCGCTTGCCCAGATGCTCCAGACCAAAGTGGATATGAAAGTACCACAGGTCAGGCTGTTGGATTTTAAGGATGTCGGTGTTGTTATGGGCGGGGAAGAACAGCTTGTTGCAGGCATCTATCTGGCTGTTGAGGGGGATATTACAGGCAGTATCATGTTTATACTGGAACAGAATGCAGCAAAATCGCTTGTATCAAAGCTCATGGGAATGCCACCATCGGAAGGCGGGTTCACGGAAATCGAGATTTCGGCAATGAAAGAGATTGGCAATATTATCACAGGTGCTTATCTTAATTCATTGGCACAGATGACAAATCTTAAAATGATTCCGTCGGTTCCGGACTTAAATATTGATATGCTCAATGCGATACTAAGTGTGCCGGCTATAGAATTTGGTATTATAGGAGATCAGATTCTGCTGATTCAGACAGTGTTTACAGATGATGTCGATCTGAATGGCTATTTTATACTCATGCCGGATCTTGAGTCATATTCAACAATGTTGAAGGGGCTTGGGCTGTCAATATAACTATACATTCATAAATTAGCAACACTAAATAGAGAAGGGGCATAGTGAGCGATGGCGAATATAGTTAAAGTAGGAATGGCAGATTTGAATGTGTGCAAGAGCCCTGATGGCATAACGACCTTGGGACTGGGGTCTTGTGTGGGGATCTGTATCAGGGACCCGGTTGCGAAGGTTGGCGGGATGGCACACGCGATGCTGCCGGACAGCAGGCAGATAGAAAATAATGCAAACAGGGCGAAGTTTGCCGACACAGGAATCGACGACCTTGTGAAAAAGATCCTTGCGATGGGCGGCAGAAAAGGGAGACTGGAAGCTAAAATCGCAGGTGGGGCACAGATGTTTGCATTTCAGAATAAATCAGACATGGTGCGTGTCGGAGAACGAAATGTGGAGGCCAGCAAGAAGAAACTGAGAGAGTTAGGCATTCCATTAAAAGCTCAGGATACAGGGCTTAATTATGGTCGTACCATTGTGTTTTATCCTGAAACGGGCGAATTGATTATACGTTCAGCAGGAAAACCTGAGAAGAAGATTTAGAAAGGGATAATCGAATGGGAAATAAGACCGGTCTTATCACACCTTTTTTCATGCTTTTGGCAGGTGCGATAGCATCTATAATTATGTACATAAGGGGATTTGATTTGACAACAATGTTGTGGGGCTTGTTGATCGTGCTGGTGATATTCTATATCATTGGAGATATTGCAAGGTATATTTATGCGTCGATCAGACCCCGCATCATACCTACAGGAAATCTTGAGATCATGGTTCAAAAAGCAAAAGAGAATGGCAATCTTACGGGAAGCGTTGTTGCGTTTGCAAATGATGAACAAAAGGATATGGAAGGCATGGATGCAGGCGGTTTCATGTCAGATGATGCAGAGAATTATTTCGAGGAGGGCTACGCTGAAGATGCGCTCTACAACAATGCCGGGGAGACTGCGGCAGAGGAGGACTATTCGGACAGCCCATTTGAAGAAACTTAAAAATTTTGAAATATTCGTTGGACAACATTGTGTATAACGGGGGAATAACATGAATGATGCAGCACGCAAGAAACTTTGGGAGGACTATGCCAGAGTAAAGACTCCTGATCTGAGGGAGAAACTCATATTGGAATATGCACCGCTGGTAAAAGTGGTGGCAGGACGGCTGAGCATGTATCTTGGATATAATGTAGAATATGAGGATCTGGTAAGTTATGGAGTGTTTGGCCTGATTGACGCCATCGATAAGTTTGATATGGGTAAGGAAGTGAAGTTTGAGACTTATGCCAGTCTGCGTATTCGCGGTGCTATTCTTGACCAGATCCGCAAGATGGACTGGATACCGCGCACCATCAGACAGCGTCAGAAGCAGATTGATACGGCGATGAAGGAATTAGAGCAGCGCAACGGCAAGCCGCCTACCGACGCTGAGATCGCGAAATATATGGGAATCAGTGAAGATGAGTTTACAGACTGGCAGAATCAGGTGAAAGCGGACAATATCATTTCTTTGAATGAATATGTTGAGCAGGGAAATGACATTTCATCAGAAAAGAGTGTCAGTTCAGGTTTTGACACACCGGAGGGTGTGATCGAGAAAAATGAGCTCAAAAAAGTATTGGAAGAGTCGCTGGAGGTATTGACAGATAAAGAAAAGAAAGTAATCCTGTTATATTATTACGAAGAACTAACATTGAAGGAAATTAGCCGTGTGCTGGAGGTATCTGAATCAAGAATATCTCAGTTGCACACAAAAGCGTTACAGAAGATGAAAACAAAAATGGGAAATTACATTGGCATATTTGATTGATAGTTTCCTTGGATGGCGTAGATCGAGTGCATGGAGGCATGACTTATATGAATGGATATTTTCAATTACAGACAAGCGAGCAGGGGGTAAGCCTGCTGTTGTCTCCTCCCATCGGGGGCGGAGAGAGGATACGTGTTGCCGAATTAAAGGAGTATCTCAACAGTGTAGGCGTACCCTATGATGTCAAGGCAATCAACTCAGCCCTGTTGTCGATGGGCGATGAGGAGGTTGTTCTTTTTTTAGCACCAATGAAGATCGCGCCGGTGAATGAGCGGTGCGATATCCAAATTACATTAGACAAAATGACCGCGGTTTTGCGGCTGTTTCCGCCAAGTGCAGGCGGCTTGCAGACCAGCAAAGCACATATCATGGATTTGCTCGCGCGCTACAAGGTGCGGGCAGGAATCGACGAGGGGGCAATCGACAAAGCACTTGAGGACAGGGAATACTGTACAGATATCATTATAGCGAAGGGGAGAATGCCGACAATCGGGCGTGATGCCTCGCTTGTGTACCATTTTGATACAAACAATGCAGTGCGCCCAGAGTTGAAGGAGGACGGGACTGTCGATTTCTTCAAGCTGAACAATCTCCATCAATGCACAGAGGGGCAGGTGCTGGCAGAAATTATCCCGGAAGAAAAGGGTGAAGATGGCTTTGACGTGTATGGAACTGTGGCGCTGGCAAGGGAGGTTAAGAAGGCGTCCTTCTCGTATGGCAGGAACATGGAGGTGTCCAAGGACGGCTTAAAGCTAATCAGCAAAGTGGACGGCCATGTATCGCTGGTTGATAATACGGTGTTTGTGGCAGATGTGTACACGGTGGAGAATGTGGGCACCTCGACAGGAAATATCGAATATCATGGAAATGTTGAGGTCAAAGGAAATGTCTGTGAAAATTTCAGCGTCAAGACAGACGGAAACGTGTTTGTGACTGGCGTGGTGGAGGGCGCAGTGATTGAAGCTGGCGGCGATATCATCATCGCGAGAGGAATGCACGGACAGAATAAAGGCAGGCTGAAAGCAGGCGGAAACATTATCGCCAAATTTATCTCCGCAGCCGAGGTGGAGGCAGCGGGCTTTATCGAGGCAGAGCAGATTATTAACGCCAAGGTATCTGCGGGCACAAATGTGAATGCAGATGCGGGGAAGGGCTTGATTACAGGCGGAAGAATTGTTGCAAGGAGCATGATCAACGCCAAAAATGTAGGCTCTGCGATGGGTGCCTCCACGATTGTGGAGGTCGGGACAGATCCCGGCTTGAAGAAGCAGCTTTCTGAGCTGCAAAAAAGCGTCGGTGAAAAATCGAAAAATCTGCCGAAAATGAAAAAGTCACTGCAAGAAGTTACAATAAAATTAAAAAAGGGCGTCAAACTTACACCAGACCAGCTCAAAAATGCCAGAATGTTACAGGTAAATATTGCAGAAACACAGGCTAAGATACAGAAGGAATTAAAAGAAATCGAGCAGCTTGACAAACTCTTAAAGAGCGAAGTTCCAGCTCAGATTAATGTCCGTGGAACCATGTATCAGGGGGTGGTAGTAAATATTTCTGGCGCTACAATGACAATCAAAAATGAATACACATATTGCCGTCTGATAAAAAAAGATGCAGATATAGCTTCTACAAATTTGTAGGGGCTATTGCCTTTTTTGTCAAAATATATTAAAATAAAGCGAAGTAAGTCGAGATATGTAAACTCAGGGGGGATTAATATGGCAATAAGTCCAATATTATTGAACGGTAGCATACAACAGACTGACAATGTCCTGCACAACCAGCTCAGACAGATGGAGAAGGGTATGGTTGATCAGGGAAATATACAGGTACAGGAGGAGAAACGTGAACAGCAGATGGCGAAGCAGGTGGTTCATGCCGATGAAACCCTGTTTAAAGAGGAGCGCTTTGATGCGAAGGAAAAAGGGCGCAACGGCTATGCTGGTGACGGCGGAAAGCGCAGAAATAAATCGAAGAAGGACGGCAAGGTGGTCGCAAAGTCAGAGGGAGGCTTTGACATGAAGATCTAGCAGTCCGCCTTTTGGACAGAAGCTTACATATTGAAGAAGTAGAGAGGTTTGGTATCAGATGAATTGGTTAGAGATAGTAATGCTTGTATTTGGTGTTGGTGCATTTGCAGGAAGTTTTTTGATCAGGGATAAATCGTCGCAGGAGGCAGACGGCCAGCATGTCGATGTAGAGCTGATCCGCGATGTGATTGAAAAAGAGATGAGGGATGCAAAGGAGCGTGTCACCGAGGTGGTAGATGAGACGCTTGAGTATGCTGTGGAAAAGACAGAGCGTGCATCTGAGCGCATTTCAAATGAAAAGATTATGGCGATCAACGAGTACTCGGAAACTGTCCTTGCAGACATCAATAAGTCGCATCAGGAAGTAATGTTCCTGTATGATATGCTAAATGATAAGCATAACAATCTCAAGGAGACGGTCAAGCATGTAGACCGGACTGCAAAGGAGGCAGAGGAGGCTGCCAATGCAGCAGCGCTTGCACTCGCAGCCAAAGCGCAGGAGGAAGTTGAGGCAAAGGAGAAGGAGCGGGAAAAGGAAAAGCAGGAGGAAGAGAAGAAAAAGAAGGCGGAAAAAAATATGCTGGTGGATAAGGAGGCGCAGGAGAAAGAGTTTGCGCGCCGCCAGATGGCAAGGCTAATACTGCCGATGCAGCAAGAGCTGACTATGCACCGCCAGATGGACCCCCGCACGATGGATATGAGATCCTTGATGGAGAGTCCTGCCAATAAACAGCCAAGCGAGAAGCCAGCGGAGCTGAGCCCGCTTGTAGTGAAAAGCGTGGAGATCGTGTCCGCCGATATTGTCACATCGAATGATATGCAGCCCGTAGTGGCAAGCACAGGCATAGAGCCTGTGAGCATGGCTGATCTGCAAACACTTGGCTCACGCCCGGAAAATATGAAGGTGGTTGACGTGAAGCCGGCGGATATCAGACCTGTTGAGGTGTATTCCTTTGTAGAGCAGGCGCCGCATATTGAACGGCCTGCCAAGAAGGAAACACAGGCTGCTGGAATCAATACAGGAAATCATCAGGAGGTGTACACGGCTTCACAGCCTGTCGATGATTTCAGAGAAAATAACAATGACAGGATTTTGCGGCTTCACAAGGAAGGGTATTCCAACGTGGAGATTGCAAAGGAGCTGGGGCTTGGCGTAGGAGAGGTTAAGCTGGTTATCAATCTGTTCAAGGGGGCTGTATAAATGAAGTTTAAATATATGATAAGAGGATTGGGGCTTGGTGTCATCATCACCGCAGCCGTTCTGGGGGCCTACAACCGGAATGCAGTGGCAGATGCAAGAGTCGCGGTATTAAAAGATTATGGCCTTGACGGGGAAAGCCCGCTGGCGGAGGAGACAAGCACGGCGGAGGAGGAAGCTTCGGCAGCGGAATCGACAGAGCCGGTTATAATGAGAGATGATGAGAAAGAAGCTGAGATTGAGTCTGTGCTTGATGCTACCAAGGACGCAGAAAATTCGGACAATGGGGCGTCAGATGGGCAAGCTCCGAATGGAGAAGTTTCAGATGGAGATCCTTCAAATGGAGAAGTTTCAGATGGAGATCCTTCAAATGGAGAAGTTTCAGATGGAAATACTTCAGATTCGCAGGCTTCGGACGCAGCGCCTTCTGGACAGGAAACGCCAGAGCAGGGCTCTTCGGCGGTCGTGGTGGTTCCTTCAGATGAAGAGGAGGCATCAGGAGAGACCGTTGAGATCGTAATTGAGTCAGGAGACGATTCAGGAACAGTTTCCAGAAAACTCCAGAATGCAGGCGTGATAGAAAATGCATCGGAGTTTGACGCATTCCTGATGCAGCACGGTTATGACAAGAAAATCAGCACTGGAAAAAAAGTGATTGGTGTCGCTGATACTTGGCAGGAGATTGCGGATAAGATTTCCAGAAGCTCGTGAAAAAAGCTTGCGTATACGTAGTTTTTATGTTATATTATTGGTGTTGTGGCTGTATTCGGGTATAGCAGCCACGACATCAATTTTTTATTACACATTAATCACGTTTGCAGATTTGCGGTCCATGCCCAATGGTAGCCCGCAGGGAGGAAGCAGGCGGAAGCGCGGTAAACCCGCAGAAAATGGAGGTAAGACATGAGTGTTATTTCAATGAAGCAGTTATTAGAGGCAGGTGTTCATTTTGGACATCAGACAAGAAGATGGAACCCTAAGATGGCTCCTTATATCTTTACAGAGAGAAACGGAATCTATATCATTGACTTGCAGAAGTCTGTTGGCAAAGTCGATGAGGCTTACAAGGCGGTAGCTGACATTGCAGCGCAGGGCGGTACGATTCTCTTCGTTGGTACAAAGAAGCAGGCGCAGGACGCTGTCCGCACAGAGGCAGAGCGCTGCGGCATGTTCTATGTAAATGAGAGATGGCTTGGCGGTATGCTCACAAACTTCAAGACGATCAGAAGCAGAATTGCCAGACTCAAGGCGATTGAGACAATGGCAGAGGACGGCACATTTGATGTTCTGCCTAAGAAGGAAGTTATTCAGATCAAGAAGGAATGGGAAAAACTTGAGAAGAACCTTGGCGGTATCAAGAATATGACAAAGGTTCCTGATGCAATCTTTGTTGTAGATCCTAAGAAGGAGAGAATCTGCGTACAGGAGGCACATACACTTGGCATTCCGCTGATTGGCATTGCGGATACAAACTGTGATCCAGAAGAGCTCGACTATGTGATTCCGGGTAATGATGATGCGATCAGAGCAGTGAAGCTGATTGTCTCTGCGATGGCAGACGCTGTGATCGAGGCAAATCAAGGTGAAATGATGACAGATGCTGCACCGGAAGAGATTGGTGAGGAAGAGGCAGTAGTAGAGGAATAGTTACTGATTGGCAGTTACTGTTTTGTATAGAAGATATAAGAAGCAGGAGGAATATAAAGATGGCTATTACAGCAGCAATGGTAAAAGAGTTAAGAGAGATAACTGGTGCTGGAATGATGGATTGCAAGAAGGCACTGAACGAGACAAACGGAAATATGGAAGAGGCTGTTGAGTTTTTGAGAAAAAGCGGACAGGCTAAGGCTGTAAAGAAAGAGAGCCGCATTGCAGCAGAAGGACTTTGCCGTGTTGCGACAGAGGGCGACAAGGTGGCGGCAGTCGTTGAGGTTAACTCAGAGACTGACTTTGTGGCAAAGAACGAGCAGTTCCAGAATTTTGTGGAAGCAGTTGCAAAGCAAGCGCTTGCTACGTCTGCATCAGATATTGATGCATTCCTTGCAGAAGCATGGAATGAGGATACTTCCAAGACTGTAAATGAGGCATTGGTTGACAAGATTGCAGTGATTGGCGAGAAACTGAGCATCAGACGATTTGAGAAGGTGGCAGCCCAGAACGGCTGTGTTGTAACCTACACACATGGCGGCGGAAAGATTGGCGTTATCGTGGAGGCGGAGACTGCTGTAGTGAATGATGCAGTGAAGGAAGCCCTCACAAATCTTGCAATGCAGGTTGCAGCGCTCTATCCTAAGTATGTATCTTCCAATGAAATTTCTGAGGAGTACAAGGCACATGAGAAAGAGATTATCGCAGAGCAGATCAAGAATGATCCGAAGATGGCTGGCAAGCCGGATAATGTTATCGAGGGTGCTGTAGTGGGCCGTCTCAACAAGGAGTTGAAGGAAGTATGTCTCCTTGATCAGATCTATGTGAAGGCAGCGGACGGAAAGCAGACTGTAAAGCAGTATCTTGAGCAGGTTTCGAAAGAGAACGGAGCTGAGGTTCAGGTTAAGAGATTTGTCCGTTTTGAGACTGGTGAAGGCATCGAGAAGAAGGTTGATGATTTCGCAGCAGAGGTTGCAGCGCAGGCTGGAATGTAATTTAAATAATAATATTTGTATATAGAAAAATCCACGGTTGCGAAAAAGTAATCGTGGATTTTTTATTGACAAAATGGTTTAAAAGTTATAGACTATAATTAGTTTAAAACTTTTAAACCACAAAAGGAGGAAGTGTGATATGGTTACATACAATATGACAGAGGCTGAAACGTTCTTGGCAGAATTAATCTGGGAGAGTGAACCTATTGGAAGCGGGGATTTGGTGAAGCTGGCGGCACAGCGTCTGGGCTGGAAGAAGTCCACCACCTATACAGTGCTGCGCAAGATTTGTGAAAATGGTATTTTCCAGAATAAGGGGGCAGTGGTTACTTCGAAGATGAGCCGTGAGGAGTATATCAACCGTAAGGGAGAGCAGTATCTGGAGGAGAATTATAATGGCTCTCTGCCGAATTTTGTCGCTGCATTTATGAAGCGGAAGAAATTGAGCAAGAAACAGATTGAAGAGCTTGTGGTACTGATTGATGAATATAAGGATTAACGCAGGAGGGGAGGAACGAATTTGTTTGTCAGAATATTGAATACCAGTCTTATTAGTTGTTATGTCATCGTGGTGGTGATGCTGTTTCGTGTACTGATGTTAAGAGCCGAAAGAAAATATGTGTATTGGCTGTGGTTTATGGTCTTTATCAATCTGTGCATTCCATTTCGAATCTCAGGGCCGTTTAGTCTGATACCAAGGTGGGTTGCAAATTTCGATCTTGCAGAATGGGGAAATGCCGTTTATCTGCCGGAAGAAGCAGTTGTGGAGGAGGTGGCAAGTACCAGTGCACACAATTATATTCCCGCAGATGGAAATGGCACAGCATCAGGAACTGATTCAAACAGCGGCCTTGCATCGGTACAGGACGAAGCCGAGGGGCACGCAGCCTATATTCCGAATGAAAAGCTTGCAGGGAATGATACGGGCATGGGACACGAATATATGCCAGAAAGTCTGGCTGGCGCAGTGCCGGGCACGGACTCCAATACTGGGATAACCAAGCACGCATATCACACAGATATGGAGTTTGACGGACGGTTGCAGAAATTGTTGGCAGTTGTGTGGGGAATTGGTGTGTGCGTGCTGGCAGCAGGGGCGATACGTTCGTCTGTAAAACTGCAAAGAAGGCTAAAAGATGCAGAGCCGTTTGAGTTTGATATGGTGTTGGCAGAAGAAAATACAAGAATCAAAACCGCAGACGGGATAGAGAGCCCGTTCTTATGGGGGATTTTCGCACCTGTGATTTATCTGCCGCGCAGAATTGAAAAGAACGAGTGCAAGTATATCGTTGCACATGAGCGTTTTCATCAAAAGCGGCGGGATTATCTTGTGAAACCACTGTTTTTCATGATTGCGGTACTTCACTGGTTTAATCCGTTTGTCTGGGCGGCATATTTCTTGTTTGTGCGGGATATGGAAATCTCATGCGATGAGGCGGTGATTGCGGCGGCGGACAAGGATATCCGCAAAGAGTATGCAGAGAGTATTTTGAAGTATGCAGCGAGACAGAATGGCTATACACTGACCCCGATAACCTTTGGAGAACCATCTCTCAAATGCAGGCTTCAGAATGTGCTGTATTTCAGAGAGCACAGCACATTCTTGTCCGTATTCATGCTGTGTAGTGTGATAGTGCTTATGGCAGGGCTGACGGCAAAGCCCACGCTGGAAGAACAAAAAGACCTGAATCTTGGCGGGGTTGTCCAGTGGGAATCACTGCCGGAGGAGACAGTCCACGCGCAGAAACCAAATCTGGAAAGACAAGAAAATCCTAGCCAGATTGAACACAAGCCAGTGATGACAGAGACCATCTTGGATTTCGGTGAGGCAGTTCTTGCCCTGACAGACAAACTGGCAGCATATATGGAAACGAAGTAGGCGGGGCTGCTTTAACGGCATAAAAACGGCATAAAAAACGGATTGGAGAGTTTGATTCTTCAATCCGTTTTTGGTACTTTATAATAATTTTGGCATGATTGCCTCAACGGTTGAGGACCGTGCCTTTGAGTAAACTTCGGGATTGCGTTTGCAGAAAACATAGAACAAACATTCTATAATAAAGAGCTGGCCTAGTTTGGCAGCGACAGACCCAGATTGAAGAGGGCTTTCGTTGTAGCCGCAGAGCAGGACGACATCCGCATATTCTGTGGCACGTGAGTTGGGGAAATGTGTGATCAGAATAACGGATACACGGCGTTCCTTTGCGATGCGCATAATGTCTTCCATGTCTTTTGTGGACCCAGAATAGGAGAAAAATAAGATGACATCTTTTTCAGTAGCCAGCGCGATATTCATAACCTGCATATGTGAATCTTCGATGTGGACGAAGTGGGAGGTGGCAGTGGAAAAGCGCGCCCATGCCTCCATCGCCATGACCATGCTGCCGCCCTGACCGAAGCAGAATACGCGGTCTGCGGCAGAGATCAGGTCTACAGCACTGGAAATTTCATCTTCGTCTAACAACTCCATTGTTTCATTTAAGGAAAGAATATTGGCATCGTATAGCTTGTGAAAGATGCTTCCGAGCGTATCTTCTGATGTAATGGTCTCGGGCATATCCGATGGATCTCCAATATCTGTGACATAAGCTGCCTTGGCGAGCGCCAGTTTTAAACTATTGTATCCTGTCAAGCCGAGGCTTCGGCAGAAGCGTGTGATGGAAGCCTCCGACACGCCGCTGCTCTCTGCAAGGCTTGAGATGGACATATACTGTGAGTCGTGGGGATTGGCAAGAATGTAGTCAGCTAGTTTTCTGCTGGAACGGGTCAGGGAATGATACTGTTCTGTGATAAGTTCCAGAATGTTTCCTGCCAAACAATCATCTCCTTTCATGTAATACGGCAGCCCCCAGCATACCGGCACGGTTGCCGAGTGCAGCCTTCTCAATTTTTACCTGACGAAAACTTGATATAAGATTCGGATACAGTTTTTCGCGAAGCTGTTCTAACACATAAGGCTGCTCCATAATGCCGCCGCCGAGAATCGCACACTCGGGGTTCAGCATATGAATAATCGTGGTCAGACCGTAGACAATTTCCAGTATCCAGCGGTCAACCAGTGCCTTCACGTCGGGTTCAGCAAAGCGCTCAAATATTTTGCGTCCATTGGACAAGGAGGAATCAAAGCGCTTTGCATTTTTGACAAGGGCAGTTGTGGAAGCATATTCTTCATAACAGCCAGAAAATATATTTTGACCGGCGAAGCGGGCTTCAGGATGCGTGACGATGGCACCAAATTCCCCGGCAGAAAAGCTGCTTCCGGTGTAAAGTTTTCCATTGGTGAAAATAGCGCCGCCGACACCTGTACCATAAGTCAGGCAGACAAATTCCTTGAAGCCTTTTCCCGCGCCAAATACGGACTCGCCGATGGCGGCGGCATTGACATCGTTTTCTACACAGGCGGGTACATGAAATTGCTGTTCCATGATTTCCTTCAGTTTGGTTCCAGTGTAGCCGGGAATATTTTCGTTTGCATAGAGAATCTCGCCGCGGACAGGGTCAACCTGTCCGGCAGTACTGATGCCGATGCGCTCAAATGCACTGTGCTGCTGATAATCAGTGATAATCTCCTTTGCGCGGTTTACCACATGTTCTTTGCCTTTCTGTGCTTCGGTAGGAGTTTCTCTTATGTCTGTCAGTTCCCCGTCAATGTATAAGCCAGATTTGATCGCTGTGCCGCCGATATCGAGAACCATGATTGCCATAGTGTGTTACCTCCTTGTACTTTATATGCCGTGGTGAAGCACGGTTTTGATATCCAGATTTTTATCCAAAATCACAATGTTTGCAAATTTGCCGGGCGTGAGGCTCCCATAGGCATCATAGATGCCGACTGCCTTTGCTGGATTGACCGCTGCACATTTGACAGCGCTGGCAAACGGTATGCCCATGTCGTGAACGGCGGTGCGCACACAGTCCATGAGATTTGTCACAGAACCTGCGATGGTACCGTCCTCCAAAACTGCCAGATTTCCCTTTACGGTGACATTTTGTCCGCCCAAGTCGTACTGTCCGTCTGCAAGACCTGCGGCGCGCATACTGTCGCTGATAAAAATGATTCTGTCGTCGCCAAACATTTTAAAGGTAGTGCGCACAACAGCAGGGTGAATGTGAATGCCGTCACAGATTAATTCTGCCCGGCAGTGCTCGTCATCAGCCGCAGCACCGATTGGACCGGGGGCGCGGTGGCTGAAGGGGGGCATGGCGTTGTAGGTATGCGTCAACTGTGAAGCGCCGCAGGCAATTGCCTCCTTTGCCGTGTCATAATCCGCCGTGGTATGGGCGATGGAAATATTGACGCGGCTGCTGTTTTCACGGATAAAATCCATCGCGCCCGCTGTCTCAGGTGCAATCGCAACCGTGCGCAGCATATTACCTGAGAGGTCTTGCAGCCGGTTAAGCATGGCAGTGTCCGCAGGCGTGATGTACTTTTCGTTCTGTGCGCCTTTTTTAGCGGCGTTGATAAAAGGTCCTTCCATATAGAGGCCACAGAAATCCGCGGCATTTTCCTCTGCTGTATCGCGGTAAGTTTTTGCAGCGCGGCAGATTTGTGATAAGACCTCCTCAGACATGGTCATGGTGGCGGGGGTGATGGAAGTAATCCCTTGGCTCAGCTCATAGCGCGCTATGGTCTGAAATGCCTCCACTGTACCATCACAGCAGTCGCTTCCCATGCAGCCGTGAAAATGGATATCGGTCAAGCCGGGAATCACATAGTTTCCAGCGGCGTCCGTCACCATTTCATTGCCAGATGCAGTGCTGCATTCTTTTTCGTATACCTCCTGCAATACGATTTTTTCACCGCAGATATATACCGTGTCTGGAGTAAAAGAGCCGTCCTCATGAAAGACAAGGCCGTTGATAATTTTTCTGAATGTCATTTTGTCCGCCTTTCTATTATTTTAATACTGCTTTTTTAATACTGCTTTAACACTTTGAGAGTGCTGCTTCGTCAGCCACGAGGGTTACATTTCGGTGAAGCTGTAAGATGGAAGCTGGCACTTTAGGGGTGATGGGGCCATAGAACGCTGTCTTGACGATCTCTGCCTTGTCCTCGCCAGATACGACGAGCAAAATCCGGCGTGCGGACATAATTGTCTTGATGCCCATCGTGTATGCCTGACGCGGCACTTCTTCTTCTGTCTCAAAAAAGCGCGCATTGGCTTTGATCGTCTGCTCGGACAGGTCGATACAATGCGTGTCTGTCGAGAAAATCTCGCCCGGTTCATTGAAACCAATGTGTCCGTTATGTCCAAGCCCTAAAAGTTGTAGGTCTGGCTCGCCTACTGCGCGCAGGATTTCGTTGTAATTTTCGCATGCTGTGGCACTGTCTGGTTCTGTGCCGTCAGGCAGGAAGGTTCTGTGTTTGTCGATATTTACTTTACTAAAGAGGTTTTGGTTCATAAAGTAGTAGTAGCTTTGTGGATTTTCATGGGACAGTCCCTTATATTCATCAAGGTTTACCGTCATGACTTCGGAGAAGTCGAGATCGCCTTTTTCATACCATTCTACGAGCTGCCTGTAAGTGCCTATTGGCGTGGACCCAGTGGCAAGGCCAAGCACGCAGTTGGGCTTTAAGATGATCTGCGCCGAGATGATGTTGGCAGCCTTGCGGCTCATGTCATTGTAATCCTTTGCTCTGCAAATTTTCATAGTGTACCTCCTTCAATGTGTCTGTTACAATAGTTCGAAATGGGACATATTCCCTATGAGGCTACTATAGCATATATTTTGAATAGATGCAATTCTTCTGAAAATATTATGTGAAAAATTTTCAAAAAATAAAAATACAGAAAAAATTTTTCAAAAATGTATTGACAAAAATACACTGTGAAAGTACAATGATGTCATAATCAACAAAAACCTTACATAAGGTTGCATTTTTTTAAACAATTTTTCCAAATTAAAGGAGGGCTTATTATGAAGAAGCGTAAATTTATGGCATTGGCACTGAGCTGCGTTATGGTATGTTCTCTTGCTGCATGTGGCAGCAAAGATACAGGAACGAACCAGCCGGCTCCAGAGCCTGCACCGGCTCCAGCACCCGCAGAGAAAACAGATGACGGTGCGGAAAGCGACAGCAGTGCGGACAGCCAGACACCTGCGGACACAGCCGCAGATGCTTCACAGGCCGCAGATATCACGCTGTGGACTTATCCAGTTGGAAACTGGGGAGATTCAGAAACAGTTAACAGCATGATCTCGAATTTCAATGCAGTGTATCCTGATATCCATGTGACGGTAGAGTATCTGGATTATACAAATGGCGATGACCAGATCAACACGGCCATCGAGGGCAAACAGGCGCCGGATCTTGTGCTGGAAGGACCAGAACGTCTGGTGGCTAACTGGGGCGCAAAGGGTCTGATGGTAGATTTGGGCGATTTGTGGACAGACGAAGCAAAGTCTTTGATTTATGATTCTGTACAGAGTGCATGCAAGAGCAACGATGGTGTATTCTATGAGTATCCGCTTTGTATGACGGCACATACCATGGCGGTCAACAGAGACATTTTTGAGGCGGCAGGCGCACTTCAATATCTTGACGAGACAACGGGTACATGGACAACAGAGAATTTCCAGAAGGCTGTTCAGGCAGTGTATGACTATGGACAGCAAAATGTAGGCGCAGTATATTGCAGCGGACAGGGCGGCGATCAGGGAACACGTGCGCTGATCAACAATCTGTATGGCGGAACTTTCACCAACGCTGAGCATACAGAGTACACGGCAAACAGTGAGGAAAATATCAAGGCGCTTGAATTGTTAAAGAGTATGGACGGCATAAACTTTGATGCATCTATAGCAGGTGGAGATGAGGTGAATATGTTCTGCAATGGAACATTTGCAATGGCATTCTGCTGGAACGCAACACAGGAAAAGAATAACGCAGATCAGGGAAATATTAATTTTGATGTTCTGCCGATGGCTTTCCCGACAGAGAGCGGTGAGCCTCAGCTTTGCGGCGGTATTTGGGGCTTTGGTATCTTTGACAATGGCGATCCGGCAAAAATTGCAGCGGCAAAGACTTTCATTGACTTTATGGCAAATGATGAGAAGCAGGCTGTTGAGAGCGTAAAAGCGTCAAACTTCTGGCCGGTAAAGGATCTTGGAAATATTTATGACGGAGATGCACTGATGTCAGAATATGCGAAGTTTATTCCTTACATGGGCGACTATTATCAGGTAGTAGGCGGATGGGCAGAAGCTCGTACAGCATGGTGGAACATGCTTCAGCAGGTTGGTTCAGGCACAGATGTCAAGACAGCAGTTGAGGAGTTTGTCACAACAGCAAACGCAGCAGCATCAGCACAATAATTTATATAAGAGTGTAGCGTTGCGCCCCTTCCCGAAACGATGTGGGAGGGGCGCTTCTTTATAAAATGGTTTCATTGAAAGGAGGAATCCTTATGTCTAAAAACAATAGCATGAGTAAGGCATTGGTACGCCGGGAGACAATCGCTGGCTATGCTTTTATGCTTCCCAGCCTGATCTTCTTTTTGGGATTTGTGATCTATCCCATGGTGCAGTGTGTGTTTACGAGTTTTTTTGATGCGACGATGAACCGCGAGGATATTTTTGTCGGTTTTGCCAATTATATCGAATTGTTTCAGGATAAAGTATTTCTTGGCGCGCTGAAAAATACGGTGATCATCGTGGTCGTTTCCGTGCCAGTGACCTGTATTTTCTCCTTGTGGGTAAGTTCCGTCATCTACGACCTTGCAGGTCCTGCCTGCTCGGCGTTTCGCTGTATTTTCTATCTTCCGGTCGTGACGGGTTCTGTTGCCGTTGCCGTTGTGTGGAAGTGGATGTTCAACAATTATTACGGCATATTTAACTACATAGGCACAAACACCGGACTGATTGAAAAAAATATTAATTGGCTGGGTGATGAGCGGTTTGCGCTGGGGTGTATTATTCTCATCTTGCTGACAACCTCTGTGGGGCAGCCAATTGTGTTGTATGTATCTGCGCTCAATAACGTGGACCAGTCGCTCGTGGAGGCGGCGGAGGTGGACGGCGCCACAAAGTTCCAGTGTTTCTGGAAGATTAAGTGGCCGCAGATCATGCCGACAACACTGTATATCCTCGTGATCACGACAATCAACAGTTTCCAGTGCTTCGCGCTGATTCAATTGCTGACAAGCGGCGGACCAAACCATAGCACAGATACCATTATGTACTATATTTATTACAATGCATTTAAGCTGTACCGCTATGGTTATGGCAATGCGATGGGCGTAGTGCTCGCAATTATTATTGCAGTGCTCTCGGCAGTGCAGTTTAAGATGGCAGATTCGAAGTAGGAAAGGGGGAAATGTATATGAAACAAAACCAGTTTAACCGTGCAGCTTGTTATAAAATGATATCGGTTATCATTATTGCGATTTTGGCATTCGCGTTTGCCTTTCCGCTTTATTGGATTATTATTGGCTCTTTCAAAACTTCAGCGGCAATCAATGCCACAACACCGCAGTGGTGGCCGCAGGAGTGGGTGCTTGACAATTACAGAAAACTTTTTAGCAGACAGGTAGCCGAACTCTGGGAGATCAATATCCCATTTACAGGAATCAGTTTGAAAGGACCAGAAGTGCCAGCCGCGATCAGATGGCTCTTAAATACAGTGTTTATGTCGGTGGCGGCGATGCTGCTTACCTGTGCCACATCTGCGATGGCAGGCTATGCGCTGGCGAAGAAGCGTTTTATCGGACGCACTCTTGTATTCTCCTTGATCGTGTGTGCGATGGCACTGCCAAAACAGGTGATCTTGATTCCGCTGCTGCGTGAGATGGCTTCCCTGGAACTCTATAACACGATCTGGGCGGTAATCTTCCCAATTGTGGGCTGGCCGTTTGGTGTTTTCCTGATGAAACAGTTCTCGGAGGGCATACCGGGAGAGATGATGGAGGCTGCCAAGATTGACGGTGCAAATGAGTGGAAAACGTTCTATACGATTGCGCTTCCATTGATTAAGCCGGGAATCGGTGCCTTGGCGATCTTTACGTTTATCAATTCATGGAATGATTACTTTATGCAGTTGATTATGCTGACCAGCACCAAGAATCTGACGATTTCCCTTGGTATCGCAAAGTTACAGGCAGAAAATGCAACAGATTTTGGCTTGATCATGGCAGGTGCGTCGCTGGCAGCAATTCCGATTATTATCATTTTCCTTATTTTCCAGAAATACTTTACTAAGGGAATCACAATGGGCGCAGTCAAAGGATAGGGAATGGAGGATTTATATGATTTATACAGAGATCGCAAATATTGAGCATTATCATGGTCTTGGCGAATATTTGGATAAGGCGGTCGCGTATCTGAGCAGTCATCCTCTTGATGATGTGAAGGCAGGACATTATGAGATTGATGGCAAGATGGTATATATGAATGTGTTTGACTATGAGACGATTCCTGAGAAGGGCGCGTTTTTTGAGGCACACAAAAAATATGCGGATATTCACATGACCGTGACCGGTGAGGAGATTGTCGGGGTATCCGATTTGTCGAAGGTATCGGTAAAGAGCTTTGATGAGGAGAAGGACTTGATGGAAGTGGAAGGTCCCGTCGAGCATTACATCAAACTGATACCGGGTAAGGCACTGATCACGCTGCCGGAGGATGCGCACAAGGTCAAGCTGGCGGTGGGGAGTCCTTCCGCAGTAAAAAAAGTAGTTATAAAAGTATATATAGGATAAAAAGAGCGCGCCGCAGTGCGCAGAAAGGGGCAGTTATGAGAGATATCAGCAAATATCAGGGAATTATTCCGGCGTTCTATGCTTGTTATGATGAGCAGGGAGAAGTGGACGAGGGACGTGTGGAGAAACTGACAGACTATATGGTAAGAAAGGGCGTCAAAGGCGTCTATGTAGGAGGCTCATCAGGAGAGTGTATTTATCAGAGTGTGGAGGACAGAAAGCGCACCCTGGAGCGCGTAGTGCACACAGCCAATGGAAAACTGACGATTATCGCACATGTGGCATGTAACAATACAGCGGATAGTATGACGCTTGCCGCACATGCGCAGGAGCTTGGCGTAGATGCTATCGCTGCGATTCCGCCCATCTATTTCCATCTTCCTGAGTATGCTATAGCGCAGTACTGGAATGACATATCCGATGCGGCGCCGGACACAGATTTTGTGATCTATAACATTCCACAGCTTGCAGGCGTGGCGCTGACGATGCCGCTGTTTCGTGAAATGTTAAAAAATCCCCGTGTGGCTGCGGTGAAGAACAGCTCAATGCCGACGCAGGACATTCAGCTATTCAAGGCGGAAGGCGGAGAGGACTTTGCTGTGTTCAATGGTCCTGACGAGCAGCTTGTCGCAGGGCTTGCAATCGGTGCGGACGGTGGTATCGGCGGCACATATGGCGTGATGCCGGAGCTTTACCTCAAGATCATGGCGCTTGTAAATGACGGAAAGCTGGAGGAGGCACGGCAGGTACAGTACGCGGCAAATGAAATTATCTATGGAATGTGCGCCTGCCACGGGAATCTGTATGGTGTGATCAAGGAAATCTTAAAACTTCGTGAAGGGCTCGAGCTTGGAGGAGTGCGCAAGCCGCTGCCGCTTTTGATACCCGACGATATGGCACAGGTAAAGAAGTGTGCGGAAATGATTGACAAGGCAATTGAGAAGTATGTATAGATAAGGCATGGAGGTTTCGTATGACAAAACAGGAATTATTCGAACAGATAAAAGGCAAAGTGATTGTATCCTGTCAGGCAGTTCCGGGAGAACCCTTATATGTGGAGGAGAAATCCATTATGTATCTGATGGCGCGTGCAGCGAAACAGGCGGGAACACCCATGATCCGCACCAGCAGTATCCGCGATGTGGTGGCGATCAAGGAGGAGACAGGGCTTCCCGTCATAGGTCTGATCAAAATACAGTACGAAGGTTTTGAGAGCTATATCACGCCCACAATGAAAGAGGTAGATGCGCTTGTTGAGGCGGGCTCGGATATCATCGCACTTGACTGCACGGACCAAAAGCGCGGCGATGGCAAGAGCACAGGCGAGTTTATCACTGAAGTGCGCACAAAGTATCCTGATGCAATTCTCATGGCGGATATTTCTACCTACGAGGAAGGTGTGAATGCGTGGAAGCTTGGGATGGATATTGTCGGCACAACGATGAGCGGATACACAGCACATTCTCCAAAGATTGACGGACCAGATTATGAGTTGGTAAAGAAATTATCGGAGACGGTGGATATTCCTGTGATTGGAGAGGGCAGAGTGCACAGTCCTGAACAGGCAGTTGAAATGCTGAATGCGGGTGCTTATGCAGTTGTGGTAGGCGGCGCCATCACAAGGCCTTTGGAGATCGCACAGCGTTTTATGAAAGCAGTGGAGAACAGATAGAAGATGAAAAAGCATATTGTATGTTTTGGTGATTCAAATACACATGGATACTGCGCCAGCACAGGCGGTCGGTTTGACGAGACACAGCGCTGGTGCTGTCTGCTAGAGCAAAAGCTCGGTGATGACTTCCTCGTGATTGAGGAAGGGCTGAGTGGCCGCACGACTTGTTTTACGGACCCAATTCACGAGGGGCTGAATGGTCTTGAATATATTTATCCGTGTCTGATGAGCCATGAACCGGTTGATTTGTTGATTATCATGCTGGGGACAAACGATACCAAAGAACGTTTTGGCGTATCGGCGGAGTGTATCGCACTCGGGCTGAAACGACTGGTCGCTAAGGCGATATCGACAACTGACTGCTGGCGCGGCGGAAATCCGAATATTTTGATTGTATCGCCACAGAACATTGACAAGCGGTATCTTGAGTCGGCTGTCGGCGGCACGATGGGACGCGGCTGTGCGGAGAAATCGGCAGGGCTTGCGAAGGAGTTTCAAAAGATTGCGGAGCTTATGGGGTGTCAGTTTATGGACGCGGTTAGCGTGATCACAGCACCAGTCAATGATATTGACTACATGCATCTGACGATGGAAGGGCACAGACAGCTTGCGGATGCGCTTGCGGAGAGGATACTTGAGAGCTTGTAATAGAAGTTGAAGAATGTAGAACAGCCAGAGAAGAATAAAATCTTCTCCGGCTGTTTTTTATGCGGCATAGTCAATATTAGCGCCCTTGAATTTCGCAGCATCAAGCTGTTTTTGATTCTTGGTGTATGGATTGTCCTCGTTGGAGTATTTGATCATGGTGTTGGTAACGCCGCCGGATACATAATTGCGTCCGCATTCAGGACAGACAGAAGTTTGTATGGACACGGAGGCATTGACGACCTTGCCGTTTTTTTGCGCGGCCTTTTTGTAGGCATTGGATACATGCTCACCCTCGTGTGCGCGGACTCTGGCGCCTGCGGACTCTGGAGAGACGTGAGATGCCGTCTTAAATGAAACGTTGCCTTCGTCAGAACCATCTTGGTATTTGCGGTTGGCGCAAGTCTCGCATTCTTCTGGTGACGAGCGCTTGCCGGCTTTCTTGATCTTGTCAGGATCCGTGCTGTGTTCTTCGGTTTTTCCAAGTGTGCCTACAGCAGCCAGATCTGTATCGCTGCCTGTCGTTCTGGCGGACGGATTGATTGAATTTGCATAGAGTGCATAATTGGGATACATTCCCGAAATATTGCCAATATTCATATGACAGACCTCCTTTTCCTTATCATATTGCTTCAAACACGTCCTTATTCAAGTATAGCACAAAAGGAATGAGATGGGAAGATATTTGCTAAGAGGATTTCGGGTCTTTCTCAGAATCAAGCGCCAATGCCTTCTCCTCATGCTTGATTTCCCAGTGTATCAAGAAGGTAAGTATGCTGCGCAGCAGAATGATGACGCCCAGTATGCCAAGCTCACCCCATTCACGAACAATGACGGTACGCAGAACCTCGCTGCCCATCTTGAATTCAAGAGACAGTGCGATACCTTGCGCCAAATCCAGCCGAATCCTGCAATCGCGCTTCATCCAGTACCAAAAGCACTTGACTGCGGTAAAGACAAGTATGGCGACGCCGAACAGCTCTAATATGATCGTGCAGATTTCTACGATGTTTGTTAATATCGTTTCCAGTATTTTAATGGTCGAATGCATGGAGAACCTCCAACTCTTTTGCTGTATGTGTAGTTTTTCCTTTTATGGGTTACATTATTCGGTGTATGTATTGGACTGACTTGGTTTATTATATCTTATTTTGGCGGAGAGCGCAATGTATATTTATAGAAGCTTTGAATTGAAGGCTTTGAATTTGGAGGTTTTAGAATTGAAGGCTTTGTGTTTCTAGCGAAGATATGAGAAAATAACTTGCATCATCAATAGAAACACTATATACTATGAAGAAAGGAAGGTGATCAAATGAATGCACCAGTAGCAAAACAATTAGACGATTATACCATTGATGATATTTATAATCTGCCGGAGGGACAGCGGGCAGAATTGATTGACGGTGAGTTATATATGATGGCAGCACCTAGCAGAGTTCATCAGAAGTTTGTACACTTTTTTGATTGGACAATCGGAAATTACATTCATAGTAAAAATGGAGACTGTGAAGTATATCCCGCGCCCTTTGCGGTATTTTTGAATGCGAATCATGATATTTATGTCGAGCCGGATATTTCTGTCATCTGTGATAAAGACAAACTTACGGAGGAAGGATGCAAGGGCGCACCTGATTGGATTATTGAGATTGTCTCTCCTTCGAGCCGCTCGATGGATTACAACAAAAAGTTATTCAAATACAGTGCGGCAGGGGTTCGGGAGTATTGGATTGTTGATCCACAGAAACAACTGACTATGGTTTATAATTTTGAACATGAGACGTATGAAGAACATTCTTTTACAGATCAGGTAAAGGCTGGAATATATGAAGATCTTGAAATAGATTTTTCTGGATTGCATTTTGAATAGAATTTATACTTGCATTTTGGATAAATTGTGCTATAATTTTATTCATGGGGATATAGCTCAGCTGGGAGAGCGATACGTTCGCAACGTATAGGTCACGAGTTCGAGTCTCGCTATCTCCATTTTTCTCTTTATGAGAGCGGTTTTTAATTTGGTATTGGTTTTTAATCTAGTATTATGGAAGCATAGCTCAGCCGGGATGAGCGTTCGCCTCACACGCGAGAGGTCAGGGGTTCGAGCCCCCTTGCTTCCATTTTTTTGTGTCCAAAATCCTTGATTGTGCACAATCGTGTTCGTTTCAGAAAACAGGTGGTTCGATCAAAAAGAGGGGTGTAAAGTCTATTGCTTCAAGGCTTTACACCTTTTTCGTGCACAGCGCTTGCAGAGAAAGCATGTCACTAAAACGTCGCACGGTATCGCGCGGCGATCAGCACAGTTTCTTATTCAGATATTCAATTGTTCAACTGTTCATATGTTCAAATACCAACAGAGCTTTCAAGAATATGAAAATTGATTCTTTTGCTTGATTTCAATCTTGACATTTGTTGGATTTAAATGTAAACTTATTATATAAATATGGTTAACAATTAATATCCAATACGAAAAGGGAGGACAAACCAATGAACACAAAGACAAAAGAACTCACGTTAATCGGGCTGATGGCTGCCCTTACCTGCATTGCGGGGCCGTTATCACTGCCGCTGCCGTTCAGTCCTGTACCAATCTCATTGACAAATCTGGCAATTTATTTTTCTGTCTATATTCTGGGAATGAAGCGGGGGACGATCAGTTATCTGGTGTATCTGCTGCTCGGACTTGTAGGACTGCCAGTCTTTTCCGCGTTTACAAGCGGACCGGCAAAGCTTTTTGGACCGACAGGCGGGTATCTGATTGGTTTTATCTTTATAGCGCTCATCAGCGGTTACTGCGTGGACCGATGGAACGGGCGGTTTTTGGCGAGCTTTCTTGGCATGGCAGCAGGGACAGCAGTGTGTTATCTCTTTGGCACAGTATGGCTTGCGTACCAGATGACGCTTGGTGCTTCGGCGTCACAGTCAAGCTTTGTGCAGGCGCTTCCAGCCGCATTTGCTGCCGGCGTGCTGCCATTTATCATAGGTGATTTGGCGAAAATGGTGATCACGCTGCTGGTTGGTTCCCAAGTGCGGGTGCGTGTCACAAAGGCAGCACTGAATTAGATTGTTTTTTGCTTGATACAGCCTCAAGTTCAGTGTATACTAAAATCAAGTATATATATAAATAGGAAATGGGGCTTTCTATGAAGAAAAGAACAACGGATGCCGCACTGGTATCTGATCGTGATAAAAAGAGTGAAAAACGCGCGATGGCAATGAAAGCGGCAAGCACGACAAGGGAAATCAGATGGGATAAGCTGGATAATACTGCCCATCTTTTTCCGGTGATTGCCGGCGATAGCATGAGCAATGTGTACCGTATCAGCGTGACGCTCACAGAGCTTGTCGATGCGGTGCTGCTGCAACAGGCGCTGGAGATTGTGCTGCCCAAATTTGACGGTTTCAATCTCAGACTCAGACAGGGCGTGTTTTGGTATTATTTTGAAGAAAATGGAAAGCCAGCGCCCAAGGTGCGGGAGGAGGCGGCTTTTCCATGCAGATATATCTATCCGAACCGAAATAACAGCTATCTGTTTCGGGTGACGTATTACAAATACCGCATTAATTTGGAAGTATTTCATGTGCTGACAGACGGTATGGGCGGCATTAATTTCCTAAAAGAGCTGACCTATCAGTATCTGAGACTGGTACACCCGGAGCTCAAGGGTGATAAGGGCGATCTGCTCGCCAGCAGCACCTCATTAAACAGGGAGGACAGCTTCTTAAAAAATTACCGCAAAAGTTCGGAGAAGGGCTATCAGACCAAGAAGGCATATCTCGTGAAGGGAGAGCGGCTAAGCCCCGGTGAATTTGGCATTATGCATGGATACATGCAGATTCCAGAACTCAAAGAGGTGTGTCACCGGTACGGCGCAAGTATCAATGAGTATCTGGTGACGGTCTTTGTGTGGAGCGTTTACAGGGAGTGTATGCATGGAATGCCGTCTGACAAGCCTGTCAGGGTGGCAGTGCCCGTGAATCTGCGCCCATATTTTAATTCAATAACGACCAAGAATTTTTTTGCGATGGTGTCGGCGGAGTTTCACCCGGTCAAGGACGAATACACCTTTGAGGAAGTGCTGGAAATCGTGAAGGACAGCCTCAAGCAGCAGATCAACAAGGAAAATTTGGAGCGGCTGTTTTCTTATAATGTATCCAATGAAAAGATATTGGCAGCAAGGGCCGCGCCTTTATTTTTTAAGAATATTGCAATGCGTGTTGTGTACACACAGTCGGCGCTTGCAAATACCACGACGATTACGAACATTGGTAACATCACCGTCGATGAAACCTATAAATCCTATGTGGAGATGTTTCATTCCTGTCTTGCCATGTCCAAGGGACAGCATATTAAAGGAAATATTTGTTCATATGGAAGCACACTGGTGTTCAGCTTCAGCTATGATCTTGCGGACCCGTCCATACAACGGGGATTTTTTAGAAAGATTGCTGCGGATGGTGTCCATGTGGAGATTGAAAGTAATGGGGTGAATTATGAGTAGATGCAGACAATGTAATATAGAAGTGTTAGATGAGACACAGCGCTGTCCGCTGTGCGATACAGTTCTGGAGCCGACGGTGGAAGTGGAGAATATGTATCCAGACATTCGATTGAAATCTCGAAAGCTGGTATTCGTGTCACGGTTGTATCTGTTTATCTCCATCGTGATTGAGATTTTTCTCGTGAATATCTGTATGCTGTCTGAAGTGCAGTCTTTGGTATATATCATAAACGGATTGGTGCTTCTGTTTGGCTATATTGTGATTCGCTATGCGATACTGGGAACAAGCGGATATATTGCAAAGACCGTTGTGCTCACCATTATTGCGGTCATTATGTTGGTGGCGATCGATTTTTCGGTTGGATATAATGGGTGGTCTGTCAACTATGCGCTTCCGTCGGGGATTCTGCTGATTGATGTGGGGACGCTTGTGTTGATGGCGGTGAATAGTAAGAATTGGCAGAGTTACTTGATGCTGCAAATTTTTATGGTACTTTGCAGCGTGGTGGCGATCATTTTTAATCTGGTGCACATTGTCACGGACCCGATCGTCTCAATCGTGGCATTGAATGTCTCTGTGATCCTGCTGCTCGGAACGATGATTATAGGCGGCAGAAGGGCGCGCGTGGAACTCAAAAGACGTTTTCATATATAGTAATAATATCGTATTGATAAAATTGATAAAAAATAAAACCGGCTGGGCAGTGTATCGCGCTCAGCCGATTTGAGGTTTTGATTCGTCTTATAGAAGATTGATGCCATGCTCCATGCATGTTTTTGCGGTTTCTTCCGGCCACAGGGAGGACTGTACTTCGCCGATATGGGCTTTTCTGAGGAAAAACATACAGATGCGTGACTGCCCGATACCGCCGCCGATGGTGAACGGAAGTTCTTCGTTGATGACTGCCTTCTGATACGGAAGCTTGGCGCGCTCAGGGCAGCCTGCCTTTTCAAGCTGTGAGAGCAGGGAATCGCGGTCAACACGGATTCCCATACTTGAGAGTTCAAGCGCTATGTCAAGGACAGGGTAGTACACGACGATATCTGCGTTGAGTGCCCAGTCGTCGTAGTCTGGCGCGCGTCCGTCGTGGGGCTTGCCGTTCTCCATTTTGTCGCCGATTTTCATGATGCAGGCAGCGCCTTTTGCCTTGGCTATGTAGTATTCCCGTTCCTTTGGCGTGTTGTCCGGGAAGATTTCAGCCAGCTCCTCCGTGGTGACAAAATAGATGTCGTCCGGCAGGATTTCGTCGATATAGTCGTACTGTATCGCCATATATTTTTCTGTATTCTGCAAGCATTTATAAACGTTTCGTACTACATTCTTGAGTGTGTCAAGGGTTCTCTCCTCACGGTTGATGATTTTTTCCCAGTCCCACTGGTCTACAAAGATGGAGTGGATATTGTCGGTATCCTCGTCGCGGCGTATGGCATTCATGTCAGTGTAGATGCCTTCTCCAACAGAGAAGCCGTATTTTTTGAGGGCGTACCGCTTCCACTTGGCGAGGGACTGCACAACCTCTGCGATGCGCCCGTCCTGCTCTTTGATGTCAAAGCTGACAGGGCGTTCCACACCGTTCAAGTTATCGTTGAGCCCGGACAGGGGGTCTACAAAAAGCGGTGCGGATACGCGCGCGAGGTTGAGCCGCTTTGACAATTGATTCTGAAAAAAATCCTTTACGGTTTTGATGGCAATCTGCGTGTCGTGCAGATTCAGCGCCGAGTGGTAATTTTTAGGAATGGTAAGATTTTCCATTGCTGGGTTTCCTCCTTCTATTTTCATTGCTTCTTTTTTCGTGTGCAGTACGGTCAATACAACAAATTAAGTATCGCACTTTATTTTATGAAAATCAATCATAAATATGCTGTATTTCAAAAATTTTGAGTAGAATTGAATAGAAGTTCTTATTTTTAGTGTTGCATAATTCTGACAGGGTATGTTAAGATATTGTCGAAACATTTGTTGAGAGGGACTGTAATAGGAAGCTTCATGAAATGTAATCAAGTATTTTCACAAGATAAGAGGAATTGACATGAAAAATAAAGTATTAATTATTGACGATGCGGCGTTTAACCGTGAGATGCTCACAGAAATCTTGGAGAAGGAATATGAGATTCTCACGGCGGAAGATGGGCAGAAAGGAATCGAACTGCTCGAGATTCATCAAAGTGAAGTCGGCATCGTCCTGCTTGACCTGATTATGCCTGTGATGGACGGCTACAGGGTGATGGAGATTATGGAGGAGAAGGGGTACTTAAAGCATATCCCTGTGTTGGTGATTAGCGGCGAGCAGGCGGTTGCTGTCGAGCGGAAATGTTTTGACTATGGCGTTACTGATTTTATCAGGAAGCCGTTTGACAATGAACTCGTGATGAGGCGCGTGCGGAATATGGTGGATTTGTTTACGTACCGGAACAGCTTAGAGGAGCAGGTAGAGTCGCAGACGATGACGCTGAAGCGCCAGTATGAGATGATCTGCAAACAGGCAGATGAGCTCAGACAGCAGAATGAAAAGATTACAGATATCTTGGCGGAGGTTGTCGAGAGCAGGAATCTCGAGAGCGGAGAGCATGTAAAGCGCGTAAAGTCTTACACAAAGATTTTGGCAGAGGAATTGATGGCAGCTTGTCCAGAGTACAATCTTACAGAGGAGGAGGTGCGCATTATTGAGTCTGCGAGTGCGGTGCATGATATTGGAAAGATTACAATACCAGACCATATTTTATTAAAGCCGGGGCGTCTCACAGACGAGGAGTTTGACTGCATGAAATCCCATACGGTCAAGGGCTGCGAAGTGCTTGACCACATAGAGGGTGTCTGGGACGAGCGGTATAAGAACTATGCATATAAGATATGCAGGCATCATCATGAGCGCTTTGACGGCAGAGGATATCCAGATCAGCTTGCCGGGGACGAGATTCCGATTGCGGCGCAGATTGTATCGGTGGCAGATGTTTATGACGCGCTGATCAGTGAGCGCTGTTATAAGAAGGCATTCACAAAGGAGCAGGCTTTTCAGATGATTACAAACGGTGAGTGCGGTACTTTTTCACCCAAGCTTATGCAGTGTTTCCAGAATGCAAGAGAAAAGATGGAGAATGTATCAAGAGAGGTATAATGACGGTTTGAAAAAAGGTGTAAAGTCTTAGTGGTTGAGAGGCTTTCCGCCTTTTTTGCATTTATATTATTTTTTTTCTTGACATCTACCGTACAGGGGTATAGTATAATAAGAGAACGGTATATTTACGAAAGGACAGGAAAAACTATGGATCATACAATGAATGAAAATGCAGAAACTTTAGAGAACACCAATGAGGCATGTGAGCATTGTACTTCAAAGACGAAGGAACGCTCTGAGAAAGAGTACAAGGACATGATCAACCGGCTGAGCCGCATTGAGGGACAGATTCGCGGCATCAAGGGAATGGTTGAGAAGGATGTCTACTGCACAGATATATTGGTGCAGGTGGCGGCGGTCAACGCGGCGCTCAACAGCTTTAACAGAGTGCTTCTTGCAAATCACATCAAAACCTGCGTGACGCAGGATATTTTAAATGGAAAGGAAGAGACCGTTGATGAGCTGGTCAACACGCTCAAGAAGCTGATGAAATAAGGACATGAATGATAATAGGAGGCAACCCGCAATGGAACAATATACAGTGACAGGAATGAGCTGTGCCGCCTGTAGCGCCAGAGTGGAAAAGGCAGTGTCCAAGGTAGCAGGTGTGAGTGCCTGTTCGGTGAGTCTGCTGACAAATTCCATGGGCGTGGAGGGAACCGCAGCCGCAGAGGCAGTGATACGGGCAGTCGAGGAGGCTGGATATGGCGCGGCGGTCAAAGGCAGCGGCGCCCAGCGCAGTACACACGCCGCAGAGGAGGCGCTTTTGAGAGATCAGGAGACGCCGGTGTTAAAACGCAGGCTTTGGTATTCAATTGCGTTTCTGGTCCTGCTGATGTACTTTTCAATGGGCCATATGATGTGGAATTTCCCAGTGCCAGCCATACTGGAACAGAATCATGTGGCGATGGGGCTGATACAGCTATTGCTCACAATCGCAGTCATGGTCATGAACCAGAAGTTTTTTATCAGCGGGTTCAAGAGCCTTTGGCACAGGGCGCCCAACATGGATACACTGGTCGCACTTGGCTCTGCCGCAGCGTTCGTCTACAGCACATATGCATTGTTCGCCATGACCGATGCGCAGCTAAACGGGGATTCAGATGCCGTCATGGGGTACATGCACGAGTTTTATTTTGAATCAGCGGCAATGATACTGACCTTGATTACCGTTGGAAAAATGCTGGAGGCACACTCTAAGGGAAAGACGACGGACGCGCTCAGAGGACTGATGAACCTGTCGCCCAAAACGGCTGTGCTGGTGCGCGGCGGCAGTGAAGTCAAAGTCCCTGTGGAGGAGGTGGCAGTGGGGGATATCTTTGTGGTGAGACCGGGCGAGAGCATTCCTGTCGATGGCGTGGTGCTCGAGGGGACGAGTGCGGTAAATGAGGCGGCGCTCACAGGCGAGAGCATTCCTGTGGATAAGCAGGCTGGCGACAGCGTGTCAGCGGCGACGGTCAATCAGTCCGGGTTTATCCAATGCAGGGCGTCAAGAGTCGGTGAGGATACAACGCTGTCTCAGATTATCCAGATGGTGAGTGACGCGGCAGCCACGAAGGCGCCCATCGCAAAAGTGGCAGACCAAGTGTCCGGTGTGTTTGTTCCGGCGGTGATGCTCATTGCACTTGTCACAATTCTTGTATGGCTGGCAGCGGGGCAGACGATTGGTTTTGCGCTTGCAAGAGGAATATCGGTGCTGGTTATCAGTTGCCCGTGTGCGCTGGGGCTTGCCACGCCGGTAGCGATCATGGTTGGAAACGGCGTGGGCGCAAAGAACGGTATTATGTTCAAGACTGCGGTGTCGTTAGAGGAGGCAGGAAAAGTGTCCGTGGTGGCACTTGACAAGACAGGTACGATCACCAGCGGCGAACCCAAGGTGACAGACCTTATTCCGGCACAGGGAAGCTCTGAGGAGAAGCTGCTTGAAATGGCTTATTTGCTAGAGCAAAAGAGTGAACACCCCCTCGCGCGCGCTGTCAACGAGTACGCAAAAGTATATTTTGCTGAAAGGGAGGACGCGGCGAAAGGAACGCTTGCGGAGGTGACGGATTTCAAGGCGCTGCCCGGGAACGGCCTGACTGCCGTGGTGAACGGAAAGCCGCTGTACGGCGGAAATGCGAAGTTTATCTCTGAGCGGTTTGAGATTGCACCGGATATGTTAGAAAAGGCACGACTGCTTGCCTTGGAAGGAAAGACCCCTTTATTTTTTGGCGGCGATGCGCTTGCCGGCATGATTGCTGTCGCAGATGTCATCAAGGAGGACAGCCGGCAGGCAGTGGAGGAGCTTCAGGGAATGGGGATTTACGTTGTCATGCTGACCGGGGACAACGTGCATACCGCCAAGGCAATCGGCAGGCAGGCGGGCGTGAATGAGGTCATAGCGGGTGTACTTCCAGACGGAAAGGAAAGCGTCATACGGCGCCTGATGGAGAAGGGAAAGACTGCCATGGTGGGCGATGGAATCAATGATGCGCCTGCGCTGACGCGGGCAGACCTTGGGATTGCCATTGGCGCGGGCACCGATATTGCCATTGACGCGGCGGATGTGGTGCTGATGAAAAGCTCGTTGAGAGACGTTGCGGCGGCAATCCGACTCAGCCGCCAGACACTCAAAAATATCCATGAGAATCTCTTTTGGGCATTTTTTTATAACATCATCGGGATACCGCTGGCAGCGGGCGTGTGGATTCCTTTCTTCGGCTGGCAGCTAAACCCAATGTTTGGCGCAGCGGCGATGAGTCTGTCAAGCTTTTGTGTGGTGACGAATGCACTCCGGCTCAATCTGGTGGAGGTCTACAGCACGCGCCATGACAAAAAACGGCGTAACCAGTCAGGGACTGTTTACCGTGATAATCAAACAGAGATAGAGATAGAAAGAGAAGGAGAGAAAACAATGACAAAGACAATGAAAATCGAAGGTATGATGTGCGGACACTGTGAGGCGAGGGTCAAAAAGTGTCTGGAAGCGCTAGAGCAGGTGTCCGAGGCCGTGGTGAGCCACGAGGCAGGAACCGCGGTGCTGACACTCAGCGCTGAGGTGAGTGATGAGGAGCTGAGAAAGACAGTGGAGGCGCAGGATTATAAGGTGTTATCGGTGGAGTAGGCGGTAAATGAGAAAAGAGCGTTCATCTATGTAATAATAGGTGGGCGCTTTTTTCACACGGGCGTCCAAAGGAAAAATGATTAAATACTGAGTTGGAATCAGTTAAAAAAGAGCATTATTAAGTGTAAAATATATTGTCAATTTCTATTGATAATTCTGAAAAAAAGTTTATAATAATAGTTGTTAATATATGGATAATAAAATTTTCTAAAGTTTTGTTTGGATTGATGGGATACTCATCATGGCTGGTTCATGATTCAGAGTTGAACATAAAAGCTGAAAAATAAATAATTCAGAAGCATGTACTTCTGAGCGTTTACAGTTTAGGAAGGAGGTGAAGGATTGGGCAGAATGGGTACATTATTATTTGGCGTGGTATGTATAGGTTTGTTTGGCAGTCTGCTGGTCTCTTGTAATGGCAAGCGGAAGGTGGACATGGATTCTGTTCAGCAGATGATGCCGCAGTTTATCGAAGCTGAATCTGAAAATGAAACCGAGCGATCTTCTGAGGAGAAGCCAAAAGAGATTGAGCTGATAGCCTTGGCAGAAGATCAGGAGGAAGCAGAAAAGATTGCATCGCTCTATGGAATCGCGTTGTCATCATTTTCAGACGGTGTGGCAGTGTTTACAACAGACAAGGATTTGAATGAGCTGAAAGAACTAGAGGATATAAATGGCTATCCGACACTGACAGTAAACAGTAATTCTCATCAACTGAAAGAATATACACCTGAAATGAATACCAGCAAATAATAATGTTGGTGCAATGTGGTAATTGAGGGAAAAAAGGAGAAGTTATCAATGAAATTGAAAAAGGCAAGAATTTTTTCTGCCATCTTAGCGGCAACAATGCTTTTTAATACGACAGGAATGACAGTTCTGGCGGAATCAAACAGTGAGGGTGTTGTGGCAGAGCTTGAGACAGAAACAAGTGCTGAGGAGACCAATGAAGAACCTCAGCTAGACGCAGAGAGCGCAGCGGAAACAACCGTGGAGACAGCAGAAGTATCCGCAGAGAATGTAACAGAGACAACGGCAGCGACAGAAGAAGCCTCCGCAGAAAATGTAACAGAGACAACAACAGTGACAGAAGAAGCCTCCACAGAAAATAGAACAGAGAGCACATCAGCGTCAGAAGAACAGCAGACAAGTGAATTATCCGAGACCGAGACCACGATTGTAGAAGAGACTTCAAGCGAGACAGATTTAGGAGAAGGGATAACCGCAGAACAGACAGAGGAGACGACAACAACAGAGGAAGATTTAACGATAGAAGAGGAGACTACGACAGAGGAGGAGACCGCAACAGAAGAGGAGACAGAGGAGTTATTCCCGGGATTGCCAGACAGCTATAAGCTTTCAGCCAGACAGGTAGAAGATAAGTTAAAGCTTGCGGAGCATGCAGATGAGATCGTAGCGCTTGCAGATAATGAGGGCAATACCAATGCATATGCAAAGGGTGAAGTCGTATATCTGGCAGACAGCAGGGAAGAGGCTGAGGCTGTTGCTGAGGCTTTTGGCGGTGAACTGAAAAGCTTTGGAGACGGTGTAGCTGTAATCCAGCTTGGTGAAAAGCGCACTGTAGGACAGGCAGTAAAGGCAGCGGCCAGCAGGTCTTACAACCTTCCGGCAGTATGGCCGAATTATTATTACACGCTCTTTGAGGAATATAATGATCCAGCATTGCAGGAAGCCAGTGAATATTATCAATGGGCACATGAGTACGTAGGAGATATGTACGCATGGGATGAAGGCTATAAGGGAGCCGGTGTCAAGATTGGTATTATTGATACGGGTGTACATAGCACACATGAGGATTTAAAGGATAATGTAAAGCAGAACTTGTCTATGGTGTCAGACGGTACAGCAGTAACAACAGACCCAGATGGACATGGTACACATGTTGCAGGTATTGCCGCAGCGGTTGGCAACAATGGCAAGGGCGGTGCTGGTATTGCTCCAGATGCGCAGATTTATGCGTATAGTGTTATGGACGCTGACGGATATATGAAGGATGACTATATTATAAGAGCCATTAACAGAGCTGTTGCAGACGGTGTGGATGTTGTGAACATGAGTTTGGGTAGCGGGTATTATAGTGGAGCTGAGGACGAGGCAATCAATAATGCGTATAAGAAAGGTGTCGCGGTATTTGCCGCGGCTGGTAATGAAGCCACAAATGGATATGAGTACCCTGCTTCCTATGACAAAGTATGTTCTGTTGCCGCACTGAATCAGGACGGAACAAAGGCTGGATTTACAAATTATGGCAATAAAGTAGATTTGGCATTTCCCGGCGTCGATATAGTTTCTACCTATAATAGCTCTGACCAGTCTTATGCATCATTACAGGGTACAAGTATGGCATGTCCTGTCGCAGTAGGTACAGCGGCTGTCATCTTATCGGGTTCTGATAAAGTGTCAGCACTGAAAGGAAAGAGCGGAGGAGCAAGGGTTGACGCATTATTTTCCGTAATGCAGGAGAATGCCAATAAGGCTTCTTCTCCGCAAGTAGGTTCTGGTACGACTTATTTACCCAAGGTATTTGGTATAACATTGAAAACTATAGAGGAGATTCCTGCAATACCAGAGTTTGATAAGACAGTTACAACTTATACAGAAGCGTGGGTGGATATTCCTGTTACATGTAGTTCGTATGGTGCAAGTATCTATTATTCTATCAATGGCAAAAAGCCTGTATTTAAAAATGGTACAGTCACAAATGGGCAGCCGCTTATTGACGGTAAGGCGAAAGTAGGCGGTGCAAAACAGGTTACACTGAATGTTATCGCAGTAAACCGTATGAGTGGAAAGGCAAGCAAGGTCGTTTCGCAGAAATATAAATTTGAACCTGCGCCATCAAAAGTAACGATTACTGCCGCTGATTCAGTGAATCGGATTGCAAAAGGAAAAAATCTAACACTTAGTGCAGTAGTAGAGCCTTCTTATGCGAAATATAGTGGGGTTGAATGGAGTGTAGTGAAGGGAAACGGCGTTACAGTAAGTAATAAAGGTAAAGTCACTGTAAGTTCAAGTGCATCTAACGGAGAATGTGTGATTCAGGCAAAGGCAGGAGAGCAGGTTGCACAATATACCTTAAATATTATTGATACAGCGAAAATCAAGAAGATTGCATTTACAACGAAAAAGTATACAATCTATGCAGGTGATTCACAGAGTCTGACAGGGGAAAATAATAGTAATATCTCTATAGAAGGCGGAGAAATCACAGATGTTGTATGGAGCAGTAACAACAAAAAAGTAGCAATTGTAGATTCAAACGGAATGGTGACAGCGCTGGCTCCCGGCAAAGCTACGATCAAGGCAACTGCCAATGACGGAAGTAAAAAAGCAGGAAGCTGTACAATCACTGTGAAACAGTTGGCAAGTAATATTGAATTAAAAGGACCGAATAAGATAGCAGTCGGAAAAAGTGCAACAATTAAGGCAATTATTACACCTGCAAATGTGACAAGTAAAAAATTAAACTGGACAGTGGAGCCTTCAAATAACGTAACTGTCAGTGCAAGCGGAAAAGTCTCAGTAAAGAGTGGCGCAAGTGGTACATACACTGTGACAGCGACAGAAAAAGATGTTCCAGAAGGAAAAACTGCCCAAACAGCAAGTATTCAGTTTGAGGTTGTAGCAAATCCTATTACAAAGATTGAGCTGCCGAAAACGCTTAATCTATTTACAACTTCTGGAAATTATGATGCACCAGCAAGCATGAAATTAGAACCAGTAGTTACGGGTGGAGATGCCAAGGCAATTGAGTACATAAGCAGTGCACCAGAAGTAGCATCTGTGGATTCTGATGGACTGGTAGAGGCACATTCCAGCGGTAAGGCGACAATAACATGCAGTGCAACAGATGGAAGCAATAAGAAGGTAAAATGTAATGTTGTAGTCAGTGTGCCGATGTCAAGAATTGCAATTGTGCCTAAAAATGCTAATGAAGGTATCGTGTCTGTAGGTTCAAAGATCACACTTTCAGCAAAGGTTAGTAATAATTTTGGAAAAGCGGCAAATCAGAATGTTAAATGGAGCGTAATGCCGGGCGGTGAGAAATATATTACGATAGATGAGAAAAAAGGTGTAGTGAAGGCAATTGCGTCGGATATTTCGTCAGGCCGGTATTCTCAGGCTATTGTTAAGGCGGAAGCTATGGATGGTAGCGGTGCAAGTGCAATCTATCCAGTTATTATAACACCAAAGGTTACGAAGTTTAACGCAAATAGAGTTGATGTATTGGATTTTCAACCTTATGTCGAATATGCAGGCGGCGGGAAGGCTTTTGCACCTTCATACAGTGTTGATATTAGTGGAGGAAAAGATATCGGATACCAGAATGATCCGAACGTAGGAGCATTTTGGCTTGTTCCGAAATGGGCAACGACAAATCGCACCTATCAAGATATCGTAGCAGGTGGCGGTGGTCTACAACCGAATGAAGTTCGACCAGAGGAAGTACAAAAAGTAAAGGTAACAGTAACGCTGAAAGATGGTTCAAACAAAAAACAAACTGTAAACATTGAATATGTAGCAACAAAAGATGGTCAGATTCTATCTGTTAAACCAATTGAGACAAAAGGATCAAAATCCGTATATTCAGTAAGCATTCAATAAATCCATGCTTCTACAGACGTTAGGCTGATAGAGTCCAAATTAATATTGGCAAAGCAATCGTATTGAAACAAACTGGAGTAAATCTGTGATGAAACTCAGATTTACTCCAGTTTTGTTTTGATACGCCAATGTGATGCAAACAAAATGTCACTTTCAGCAGTATTTTTATATGCAAAATAAGACAATCCGTGAAATATTTCCACATATTTTACAAAATATTTTAGAATACATTGACAAATTGATTAGAAAAAATGTAAAATTAGAATTAAGTTGTGTATAATTTGCATAAACATCCGCCAAGCGGCTTGGGATGTGATAAAGGAGCGAATACATTGAGGTATAGCAAAAATACAATATTGTTAGTTGATGACGAGGAGGTTGTGAAACAGAGACTCCGAGATGTCATCAAAGATGATTATGAAGTACTCGAAGCGTCAAATGGACAGGAAGCGCTTGAACTGCTTGCCGGGAATATGGAGCAGGTGGCAGTGATTGTGCTGGATTTAATCATGCCAGTTATGGACGGTTTTCAGTTTATGAATGAATTTCGCAGGCATCGGGAGTATGATAATATTCCGGTGATTGTCGCGACCTCCAATGAGGACTGGCATTCAGAACAGAAATGTCTGGAGGCGGGAGTCTGGGACTTTGTGATGAAACCATACAATCCTGTACTTTTGCGGTTTCGCATCAAGAATGCGATAGACAAGAGCCGTATGATCATGGCAGAGCGGGATGCAGTCACAGGAATTTATACGAAGTTTAAATTTTACAGAGCCGTGCGCAGTATGTTAATGGAGGAGACAGAGGAGACGTTTGCATTTGCGCGTTTTGACATTGACCGCTTTAAGATGATTAATAATTTTTATGGCATCAAGGAAGGCGATAAAGTATTAAAGAGCGTCGCGCTTGAGCTGAAAAAAATTTCGACAGTTTTTGACAAGTTTGTCTACGGGCGCGTGGAAAATGATATCTTTGCAGTGTGTATGCCGTATCAGGAAGAAAATGTGGAGCTGCTGGTGAAAGCACTCCAAATCAATCTAAGAAAAGTAAACAAAGACTATAATATCAAGCTCTCATGCGGTGTATATATCATCAAAGATGATACAGCAGATGTGCCCGAAATGTATGACAGGGCATCTTTGGCGGCAAAGAGCTGCAAGGGAAAATTTGTCCAGAGCCTCGCGTACTATGATGAGAAAATGATAGAAAATATGCGCCAAGAGCAGTTTATCATCAATGAGGTAAACCGCGCGATTGATGAAGAACAGTTTGAGGTGTATTTGCAGCCCAAGATGAATCTGGTGACAGACCGTTCCTACGGGGCGGAGGCGCTGGTGCGCTGGAACCATCCTGAAAAGGGAATGATGTCACCGGGGGAGTTTATCCCTGTCTATGAGCGCAATGGGATTATTGGCAGGCTGGACCAGTATATGTGGCGCCATGTCTGTATGCTGCTGCGCAAGTGGCTAGATGAGGGGAAAACACCAAATCCAATTTCAGTCAATGTATCCCGTGTGAATATCTACAACCCACATCTGGTAAAAATTTTCAAGAAACTGCTCACAGAGTTTCAGATTCCAGCGGAGTTGCTGAATTTGGAACTGACGGAGAGCGCCTTTATGGAAGATCAGGATTTGATTATGAAAACCATGAGCAGCCTGCACCGTCTGGGCTTTAAGATCATGATGGACGATTTCGGCAGCGGGTATTCTTCACTCAATGTTCTAAAAGATATGGAAGTTGATTATCTGAAGGTCGATATGAAATTTTTGCAGGATCAGGAGTTTAACGGAAAAGGCGAGAAAGTGCTGACTTCTGTGATCCGCATGGCAAAATGGCTGCATCTGCCGTCGATTGTGGAGGGAGTGGAGACAATCGAGCAGGTTGATTTTCTGAAATGTATTGGCTGTGAATACGCGCAGGGATACTATTATGCCAAGCCAATGCCCGTTGCGGATTATGAGAAATTTATAGCCAGAGAAGAGGAGATGGGAGCAAAGAGCAGTGCCGACGAGAATGCAGCTATTGTCAATGAGCTGTGGAATACGCGGTCGGGCATCAGCAAGTTCTTTGATCTGCTAGAGACGCCGATAGCCGTCTATGAGTACAGGAATAACAGAATCGAGCTGCTTCGGACCAATGCCAGATATGATACAGAGATTTTATTTGAAAAAAGTGTGAACGAGTATGAGCACAATCGCAGAATGCAGGCGGAAAATGAACTTTTGGGGGAGGCGTTTGCCAAGCTTGTGAAGGGAGATTTCTGTGGCCCCATGGAATATGAACTGGCACAAGATGTCTGGTACCGCGTCACGGTGAAGGTGATTGGAAAGCGGGCGGACACAATGATTATGATGGTTACTTTTTATGAGATCAGTGAATATAGATAAAATTAAATTTTAAGTGTTATTTTTACAGAACTGCGCTGTAAGGCGTGGAAACGGCATGATAGCTGTAATGATGGAGAGCGCGGGCGCATCAGAAATGGTTGCGCCCGTTTGTTGGATGTATTATAATAATCTTTGGCAGAAAGGTGGGACGTGAATGGATGAAAAGATGAATATGAAGCATATTTTAGAACAGGTGCAAAACGGTGGTTTGACAGTGGAGGAAGCAGAAAAATATCTGAAAAAGGAGTCCTTTGAGGAGATGGGCTTTGCCAAGCTCGACATGCAGAGAGAACTTCGGACAGGATTTCAGGAGGTCGTCTATTGCGCAGGCAAGCCGGATTCGTACCTGATTTCTATTTTTCAGACACTATATGAAAAGAATGGCGAAGTCTTTGGAACGAGGGCAACCCCGGCACAATATGAGCTTGTAAGGCAGTCGCTTCCGCAGATTGAGTATGATGCGGTGTCGAGAATCCTGAAAATTGAGCAGAACCCGGCAGAGAAGGCGGCAAAACGCATTGGCAGTGTCGTGGTCTGCACTGCGGGGACAGCGGATATTCCTGTGGCGGAGGAGGCTGCTCAGACGGCGGAGTATTTCGGAACAGCCGTTACGCGGATTTATGATGTGGGCGTGAGCGGCCTGCACAGACTGCTGGCAAACACAGAGACGATACAGCAGGCAAACTGCGTCGTGGCAGTGGCAGGTATGGAGGGGGCGCTTGCGAGTGTAGTCGGCGGACTGGTCAGCAATCCGGTTATCGCGGTGCCTACTTCTGTGGGTTATGGGGCAAGCCTGCACGGTTTGTCTGCACTGCTCACGATGATTAATTCCTGTGCAAATGGAATCGCTGTGGTGAATATTGACAACGGGTACGGCGCTGGATATCTGGCGACACAGATCAACAGGCTTGCAGAAAAACATCTGTAATTTATTGATTTATATAGTATATTTTTATAGAAGGGAATATTGGATGAAAAAGACATTATATTTGGAGTGTTATTCAGGCATCAGCGGGGATATGACCGTGGCGGCATTGCTTGACCTAGGGGCAGATAGGACAGCGCTCGATGCGGCAGTGAACAGCATCAAACCGCTGGTGTCTGGGTTTGAGGTGGAGGTCAAAAGGGTTCAGAAGTCAGGAATAGATGCCTGTGATTTCAATGTCATATTGGACAAGGCACATGAAAGCCACGATCATGACATGGGGTATCTTCATGGACACAGCCATGAGCACGAAGCAGAGCATGAACACAGTCAATGCCATGATACAGACCATCATCATGAACATATCGGGCTAAGCGAAATAACGGATGTTTTGAATAAAGCAGCACTCACAGACGGCGCACGGGCGCTGGCTTTAAAGATCTTTGGCATTCTCGCCGACGCAGAAGCCAAAGCGCATCGTAAGCCTGTCAATGAAGTGCATTTTCATGAAGTCGGCGCAGTGGACTCGATCGTGGATATCATGTCGGCTGCGGTGTGTATGGATTCCCTGAAAACAAAGCATCATATAACAGATGTTGTGGTATCTGCGTTGTACGAGGGATATGGCAGTGTGCGCTGCCAGCATGGTATTCTGCCCGTGCCTGTGCCGGCGACGGCAAATATTATAGAAGCGTATGAACTGCCAGTTCATTTTATGGAAGTTCAGGGTGAGTTTGTGACACCGACCGGAGCAGCGATTGCCGCCGCAGTTAAGACAGCGGAGAACCTGCCGCCGCAGTTTCGCGTGCTGGCGCAGGGAATTGGCGCGGGCAAGCGCAGTTATGAGAAGGCAAGTATTCTGAGAGCGATGATTGTGGAAGAACCGTTGCTACAGCAGGAGGTTATGTATAAATTGGAGTCGAATATTGATGACTGCTCCGGCGAGGCATTTGGCTATGTGATGGACAGGCTGTTTGAGGCGGGGGCGAGAGATGTGTACTATACACCGATTTATATGAAAAAAAACCGTCCTTCGTACCAGCTCAATGTCATTTGCAGGGAGGAGGACATCTCAAAGCTTGAGCAGATTATCTTTTACGAGACGACGACCATTGGCATTCGCCGCATGAAACTGGAACGCACCGTGTTAAAGCGGGAGAAAGCTATGAAAAACACCAGTTTTGGAATGCTCGCAGTGAAGATGTGCGGGGACAGGGTGTATCCTGAGTACGAGTCCCTTGCGGCAATCTGCCGGGAGAGTGGGACTGCGTATCAGGAAGCCTACAATATCGTGTATGCAGAGCTGAATCAATAGTATAAAATACAGCAAAACAGGAGGTTGGAAGATGTCTGATACAAAGATAACAACAGTCATTTTTGATTTGGATGGTACGCTTTTAGATACATTGGAGGATTTGAAGAACGCGACAAATTATGCATTGAAAACCTGCGGAATGCCAGAGCGCACCTTGGAGGAGGTACGCCGCTTTGTTGGAAATGGCGTGAAGCAGCTTATGTGCCGCGCAGTGCCCGGCGGCGAGGACAATCCGCAGTTTGAACGCGCATTTGATATTTTTAAGGAATACTATGGAGTGCATTGCAATGACACGACAAAAGCGTATGATGGCATACCAGAACTTTTGCAGGAATTAAAAAACAATGGTTATACGATGGCGATTGTCTCCAATAAGATAGATTCGGCGGTGCAGGATTTAAACAACCGATATTTTTCGCAGGTAGAGGTCGCAATCGGCGACCGCGAGAATCTGAGAAGGAAGCCGCAGCCGGACAGTGTGTTTCTTGCGTTGGAGGAGCTTGGCAGGACAAAGGAAGAGGCAGTATATGTGGGGGATTCTGACGTAGATTTGGCAACAGCGAAAAATGCGGGGCTTCCCTGTATCAGTGTGCTGTGGGGATTTCGGGACAAAGCATTTTTGATAGAGCATGGCGCGCAGACCTTTGTGGAAACACCAATGGAAATAGCAGATGTTTTAAAACAGATGAATCAATAACAGTTAGAATTAAAAAAGGTCAAACCAATGAAACTATATGATAAAAAACAAATCAGCCAGAAGCCTCTCTTGTTTGATAACCGTGCGTTATTCTTATTGCTAGTTCCGATTGTCGTAGAGCAGCTGCTAAACTCTTTTATGGGTATGGTGGATACGATGATGGTGTCAACGGTCGGCAGTGAGGCAATCTCTGCTGTTTCGCTCGTCGATTCTTTTAATAATTTAGTGATTCAGGTCTTTTCGGCGATGGCGGCAGGTGCTGCAATCATATGTTCGCAGTATCTTGGCAGTGGGAATGCGCAGGAAACCAACAAAGCAGCCAGACAGGTGGTACTCACGGTGACAGCCATCTCGATGGTGGTAATGCTGGTCTGTCTGTTGGGAGGAGAGCGGCTCCTTCGCTTGATATTCGGAGAGGTAGAAGAAGAGGTGATGAAGGACTGCCTTGTATATTTTTTGATTACGGTGGTTTCCTATCCTTTTCTGGCGCTCTTTAGCGTGGGAACTGCGCTTTTCAGGGCAGAGGGAAATTCCAGCTTTCCAATGAAGGTGTCTATTTACGCTAATTTGTTGAACATTGCAGGGAATGTTGTGCTGATCTATGGTTTCAAGTGGAGTGTCGGCGGCGCTGCACTTGCCACGCTGATATCAAGAGTTTTTTCTATGATTGTCGTATTTGCGGCGCTGCGCAAACCGCGTCAGGTAATCGTAATCAGAGACTATCTCAGGTTCAGGCCGGATCTGCCCTTAATCTGGAAGATTATGGCAATCGGGATTCCGTCTGGCATTGAGAATGGAATGTTTCAGTTTGGCAAGCTGGCGATTCAGTCTACGGTCTCGACGATGGGAACGGCAGCGATCGCAGCGCAGGCGATGGCAAGTATCTTGGAAGGATTAAATGGAATATGCGGGATTGGGATTGGCATCGGGCTGATGACCGTAGTCGGGCAGTGCATCGGCGCGGGCAGGTATGAGGAGGCAAAGTATTATATTGTGAAGCTGACAAAGGCGGCGTGGGTCAGCATAGTAATCTCCTGTCTTGTGGTGTTTGCAATCACGAAGCCTGTCACTTGGCTTGCCGGCATGGAGGCGGCATCTGCCAAGCTGTGTTTTGAGATGGTCACAGCGATTACCATTGTCAAGCCGTTTGCATGGGTAGGGTCCTTTATCATCTCTTATGGACTGCGGGCGGCTGGGGATGTACAGTTTTCCATGATTGTCTCCACGGTTACGATGTGGTGCTGCCGGGTGGTCTTGTGTATTTTTCTAGTCAAGGTTTACCAGTTTGGACCGATGGCAGTGTGGATTGGCATGTTCGCGGACTGGACAGCCCGTTCCGTGATTTTTACAGGGCGTTTTCTGAGTGGGAAGTGGCTGCCTGTAGGCAGGGAGGCATGAGTTTTGGTTAGACAAAGCTAATATCAGCGGCATGTTTACCAGACTGGCATGATATGGTCAGATGGTCTGAAAGGAGGAACACCACCATGATTTATACCGTTACATTAAACCCGTCTCTGGATTATACTGTGTCGATGGACGGCTTTGAGCTGGGCAGGACCAACCGCACCACAAGTGAGCAGATGCTTCCCGGCGGCAAGGGAATCAACGTTTCGATTGTTTTGAGAAATCTGGGATTTGAGAGCACAGCACTGGGTTTTACAGCAGGCTTTACAGGAGAACAGATAGCACGCGAAGTACAGAATATGGGGCTGCGCACGGATTTTATTCATATCAATAGCGGCTGTTCACGCATCAATGTCAAACTGAAGGACTACGATGGTACGGAGATCAATGGTATGGGACCGGCAATCGAATCCAACTATGTGGAGGCATTGCACGAGAAACTAAAGCAGTTAAAGGCGGGAGATCTGCTTGTCCTTGCAGGCAGTATTCCCAAAAGCCTGCCCGCTGCCATCTACAGTGAGATTTTGATGCGCTTACAGAATAGAGGGATTCTCTTTGTCGTGGACGCGACGAAAGAGCTGCTGCTGAATGCGCTGCAATATAAGCCGTTTCTGATTAAGCCAAACAATCATGAGCTGGGAGAACTCTTTCATGTGACGCTAGATACAAGGGAAGCCGTCGTTGCGTATGCAAAAAAACTGCAAGAAAAGGGGGCGGGAAATGTATTGGTTTCCTTGGCAGGACAGGGGGCGGTTCTCGTTGATGAGACAGGGACGGTGCATATGCTTGCAGCACCCCGTGGAAAGCTTGTCAATGCAGTGGGGGCAGGCGATTCTATGGTTGCTGGATTTCTCGCAGGCTGGCTGGAGAAAAAGGATTATGAACATGCGTTCCGCATGGGAGTTGCCGCGGGCAGTGCAAGTGCTTTTTCTGCGCTGTTAGCGACAGGAACGGAGATTGAGCAGGTGTATGCAAGCCTGTAGGGAGATATGAGATGGAAGACACATTTTCAGGAATAAGGCTTTCGGGCAAGACCGTATATCATGGCATCACGATAGGCAAAGTAATGGTTCTAAGAAACGACAAGGATCAGATCAGGAGGAGAAAAATAGCAGATCCGGCGCGTGAAATCGAGCGTGTCCGCATGGCGGTTGATGTCTCAAAGCAGCAGCTTGCAGCGATTTATCATCAGGCGGTAAAAAAGCTGGGGGAGTCGAGCGCGGCGATTTTTGAAGTGCATCAAATGATGCTTGAGGACAAGGATTTTCTGAATGCGATTGATCATATGATACGGACTGAACTGGTCAGTGCGGAGTATGCGGTGGCGGTCACAGGAGACAATTTCGAGGAAATATTTACCGAGATGGAGGATGCATACATGCAGGCGCGCGCAGCAGATGTCAGGGATATTTCAGCGCGTTTGGTGCGGAATCTGTCAGGGCAGGGGAATAAGGAGTTTTGTATGACAGAACCGTCTGTCATTGTGGCAAAGGAATTGAGCCCAAGCGAGACTGTCCAGTTGGATAAAGAGAAGATACTGGCGATTGTCACAGAGCAGGGCGCCACTAATTCCCATACGGCGATTCTTGCGCGCATGATGGGGATTCCCGCGCTGATCGGTGTGCCGCTGGATTTTGATGCGATTCATTCGGGCATGACAGCGATCGTGGACGGGGCGGCGGGCGAGGTAATTTTTGAGCCGACCGCATTGCAGCGCGGCGAGGTGGAAGAAAAAATCAGGCGTGAACAGGAAAAGCTTCGGCTGTTACAGGAGCTAAAGGGAAAGAAAACTATGACCAGCGACGGCAGGACAATCCGCATTTATGCAAATATCAGCGGTGTCAGCGATGTGGCATATGTGCTGGAGAATGATGCGGAGGGGATTGGGCTGTTCCGCAGTGAATTTTTATATCTGGGGCGCAGTGATTTTCCTTCGGAGGAGGAGCAGTTTCGGGCATACAGACAGGTCGTGCAGATGATGGGGCAGAAAAAGGTGGTTGTCAGAACCCTTGATATCGGGGCAGACAAGCAGGCAGATTACTTTCAGCTTGGCAGAGAGGAGAATCCGGCGATGGGCTATCGGGCAATCCGCATCTGCCTCAGACAGCCCGAAATCTTCAAACCACAGCTTCGCGCGCTTTTGAGGGCGGCAGTCTATGGAAATCTTGCTGTTTTGTATCCGATGATCATTTCCTGCGAGGAGGTTGCGCAGATTTATGCAATGGTAAAAGAGGTGGAAGAAGAATTAAAACAGGCGCAAATTCCATACCGCGTGCCAGCGCAGGGGATTATGATTGAGACGCCGGCGGCGGTGATGCTCAGTGATGAGCTTGCAGAACAGGTGGACTTTTTCAGCATCGGCACCAATGATCTGACACAGTATACCCTTGCCATCGACCGGCAGGATCCACGCTTGGAGGCGTTTTATCCTCCGCATCACAAGGCGGTGCTGCGCATGATTCAGATGGTTGTGGACAATGCGCACAAGCGTGGAAAGTGGGTTGGCATCTGCGGTGAGCTGGGCGCAGATCTGGCGCTCACAGAAACTTTTGTCAATATGGGCGTGGATGAATTGTCTGTGACGCCGTCCATGGTCTTAAAGCTGCGGGAAAAAATACGATTGATATAAATATACTTGATATAAATACGAGTGTTATGAAAGGAGAAAACAGATGAATCTGTCAATGAAAGACAAGGATTTTTTGCACTATTGGCTCTATGCGGCTTTTCCAAGCTGTCTTGGTATACAACGATATTTTTCAGCAAACCCTCCTTGTACGCACAGGCATCAACAGGCGCAGTACAATGTCGTCGCAGCAGGGAAGAAGATTACAATCTGGATGTACCGCCATCATATAGAGTATAGAATTGGAGAGCGGGCGTTATACCAGCCCTGTCTATCATATGATGTGGTGAAAGAACTGGACAGTGATATGTATTTGCTGCTGCTGCCGATTGTGGATATGGCGACATGTGACTACAGAAGCGAGCGTGTTCTGCCTGATTTAAAGCGGCATTTGTCAGAGACGGCATTGCCCGCAGCGCATGTGGAGGAGGTGGCATATGACATTTGCTGCGGACTTGTAGATGGAAATGGCGCAGAGGACGAACCATTGTGGATGATTTGGGATGAGACAGAGGAAAGACGCTATGGCGCGTTTTGGTGGCAGGATGCACAGGAGCTTCAGCTCTTTACAGAGGACGAAGATATTCCCTCCGAATACATCACTGCACCGCAGGGGGAGGAGAGCTGTTCATGCGCACGGACGCAGGAAGGAAACGGGCAGCCAGAGCAGCCCGCGCCTAGCACATGTGTAGAAGATGAGGCGTTATACGATTGGGCAAAGAAAAAGCTCTCCGAGTGGATTTTAACGTTTGTGTAGAACGTAATAATCCGTGTAGCGCTTCTGGTCGTGACCGCCGACTAGGATTTCTGTTGAAGCGGCAAAGCCCAATTTCTCAACGGCGGCCCTGCGCGCTGCTGCAAAGGGCTTTACCTTGGTGGCGATCATCTGACATGCAAACAGTTCGCAGGTCTGCGGCACGATGAGCGACAGAAGCTCATAGATGGCGGACTCCCGTTCATAATCGCTTCGCAAATCCAGCCGCAGAATGGCACAGTCGTTGAAATAATCGTCGGCCCTGCGGCGAAACAGTTCGATTGTGCCGACTGCATGCTGTGTCTTTTTGTCGAGGATTGTCCAGCGCACAAAGCCGTGATTTTTGTATTCCTGCTGCCACGCCGCGATCGCGCCCTGCATGTGCTCTTGCAGTGTATAGTGAAATGTATCGCCGTTGCAGTTGTCACTGTTGAAATACGGCACTGCCTTCTCGTCGGAATACACCAGAAACAGATCTTGCGCGTCAGATGCGTCAATCAGTCTCAGACAATAGTTTTCATTTTCAAATACGGGACATTTTTCATAAGGGCTTATCATTGTTTGATACCTCCAACTTAAAGAATTTTGATCCATTCTTAGAATTTCGATCTATTTTTAGGATAGCACGGCATATACGACAGCAGTATGTCGTATATATACAGGAACTGTAGAAAAAGTGAAAGTATTCTCTCAACGCTAAGTTTTTTTGTACAGCGCGACAATTTTTTCGGCAGCAGTGGACAGGCGTGTGCGCACATGCTCCGGTGAGAGAACCTCCACAGCATCGCCCAGTGATAACAGCGTGCCAAGCCAGAGATGTTCATTTTCCACAATTGCTGCCTGCATCAGGAAGCTGCCGTCTGAATTGGTTTCTAAGATTGTTCCCTTTAGGTATTCCATCACGCGCATTTTGGCTGATTCTTGGCATTTTAGGAGAATTTGTGTATACTGGCGGGAATCATTTCGGTCATTTTCTTTCAAGATCACATCTGCCGCAGCATGTTCCTGCTCAAAGGGCTGGCTGGTGAGCGATATCTGATGCATTCGAATCAATTTGTATGTGCGGTAGTCTTTTTTTGCTTTTGAGTAGGCAAGCAGATACCACGCATACCATCTGTATAGTACGGCGATCGGCTCTACACAGTGCAGCCGGGTTTCATTGTTGTTGTTTGTGTATGAGAATTGGACAGCATGTTTTTCTGCGATGGCAGTTTGCAGAAGCTGTAGTGTGGTCTGCTCACCTTCTCTTAGGATAGAAAAATCCAGAATCATGCCCGTTTCGTTTGATTTTGACAGTGGAATTATTTTTTCCAAGAGATGCTTTGCCTTTGGGTCACAGGAGGCGGAGACCAGACCGTGCAATGCAGTCAGGAGACAGGCATAATCTTCTGGGGTTGCAAAGCTTTTGTCGAACTGGAAGCTGTCGGACAGTTCATAGCCGCCTGATGCGCCTGCGATGGCGATGACGGGAATGCCTGCCAGACACAGGGAATCTATGTCCCGCTGAATGGTGCGCGGTGACACCTCGAAATACGCTGCGAGTGTGCTCGCAGAGGTTCGTCCGTGGTTGAGCAGATACAGGGTGATGGCATAGAGCCGTTCGATTTTCATAAGTGGTGTATCCTCCGGTTTGAAGCCTTGTAATTTATCATATTAAAATACATTATAGTAAAATGGTGCATCCTTGGCAAGAAGAACAATTTTCATAACGATTTTTGAATTGACAATTCTTGCCCTAACTGTTAACCTATTATATATATTAAGTTGACATTAGGAGGGCAAAAGATATGGCGCATAGAATCAGTATCATTGAAGAATGTAAACAGGAAATTTATGCAGGTTTGGAGATCACAAGAGAGGAGGCGCTCGCGCTTGTGGACGCACCATTGGCGGAACTGTCAGCAGCGGCGAATGAAATCCGTGCGCATATGTGCGGAAACCGGTTTGACCTGTGTACAATCGTGAACGGCAAGTGTGGAAAATGTTCTGAGGACTGTAAATATTGTGCGCAGAGTGCGCATTACCATACAGACTGCCAAGAGACTTATCCGCTTCTGACGACCGAGGCGCTTCTGGCAGACGCAAGGCACAACAAGGAGCAAGGCGTACTTCGCTATTCGATTGTCACATCGGGAAAGCGTCTGAGTGACAAGGAGATTGATGCGGTCTGTGAGAGTATTCGCGAGATACGCCGGCAGGTGGATATAGCAGTCTGCGTATCCTTTGGGCTGCTGGAGGAACGACAGTTTCGCAAGCTCAAGGGGGCAGGCGCGTCAAGAGTGCACTGTAATCTTGAAGTATCGAGGAAATATTTCCCCAAAGTATGCACTACACATACTTATGATGAAAAGATTGCTGTGCTGAAAGCGGCAAAAAGTGCAGGACTGAGCATCTGCTCTGGCGGAATCATGGGATTGGGAGAGACGATGGAGGACCGCATTGATATGGCGCTGGACATACGGGCGCTTGGCGTAAAGTCCGTTCCTGTCAACCTCCTCAATCCCATCAAGGGCACTCCTTATGAGAAGAATGAGATTCTCACCGATGAAGTGTTCTGCCGCATTCTTGCGATCTACCGCTTTCTCATACCCGATGCAGACATTCGGCTCGCCGGAGGCAGAGGGCTTATGGCGGACAAGGGAGAGCGGTGCTTTCAGAGCGGCGCAAATGCCGCAATTTCTGGGGATATGCTCACAACGGCAGGCATTACGGTTGCAACCGATTTGGCATTGTTAAAAAAATTGGGCTATGACGTTAAATTATGATGCAAAAATTGTAAAGCTAAATTATTGTTTTTTAGATGTATTTTAGAGCTTGGTGTGATATACTTTTCTGGAAATAAGAAATATACACGAAAAATTTATAGATTTTTTATAAAATCAATGCAACTTTTCAGTGTACAAAAACGTCTAATATATAGAGACTGCAAATGAATTTGTTTTGTTATGGGGAGAGGTACTATGGGGAATCAGGCACAACAGCGTCAGGAGCTGGAATTGTGGCAGGTGGTAAGCCCGCCGAAAAATAATAAAAACAAACCGTCCAGAACATCAAGGCCAAGAAACCGGGACATGCATTCCGAAGAAATACAAACAATACAAGTTTCAAGAACACGGCGGGCGGCTGGCCACACAGCTTCTGGCGATTCAATCAAGGTGCTTTATCCTAATGCCGCGGGCACTAGACCCAGCGCGCCGAGAAGACAGGCGTCAAGGGCTGTAAGACCGAATGCAGCAAGGACTGCAAGACCAGATATGCCACGGACAAGCGCGGCAAGGTCATCAAGGCAGCAAACATACAGGATTGACGCCAGACCTGCCACCGCAGGACAAACAGCCGCCAGACAAGTGCGGTCTGAATACATAGCATTTGACAGAGAACGGACAAGCCCTTCGAGAACAGTGGCAAGACCTGCCGCAGAACGCGGGCGCCGTGCCCGAATCAGCCAGTGTCTTGCGATTCTTTGGATTGCAGCCATGTCCACAGCGATCTTTTTTATGGGAAAAGCTTTTTTCCAAAGCACGAAAAAGCCGCCCATAACAAAAGAAGAAATTACTGCCAAATCATTGTTCGACGCACTGCCTGTGATGGAGGATACAAAAAGAAAGCCAGAGATGTTAGAAGATTTTCTGACAATCAGCGAGTATAACCGCCCCGGCACAAAGCTTGAGAGAGTGAACAATATCTTTGTCCATTACACAGCCAACCCGGGAACCTCCGCGGCACAGAACAGGAGTTATTTTGAAAGTCTGGGGCAGACTCATGAGCGGGCGGCAAGTGCACATTTTATCATTGGCTATGATGGGGAGATTATCCAGTGTATACCTTTGGAGGAGGAAGCATATGCGGTGAGAGAGCGCAATGCCGATTCGATTTCGATTGAATGCTGCTATATTGCGGAAGATGGTTCCTTTACGCAGGCGACCTATGATTCGCTGATCGAAATGCTCGCATGGCTGACGGACGAGTACCATCTGGAACCGCAGGATATTTTGCGCCACTATGACTGCGGCGGAAAGAAATGCCCGCTTTATTATGTAGAACACGAGGACGCATGGCAGCAGCTATTAGATGATGTGAGACACTATATACTGTAAGCCGCAGATTTATTTCAATATGCCAGCCAGTTAAAATTCTCAATATATTACACACTTTTACGGCACATGGGGCAATCGCTTGCGATTGCCTCTGTGTATTTTTTGCGTTTTTATTATGAGAGCTTTCTGATTTCATAGAGAATATTTATAATATGTTCCATTTCTTCGTCGTTAAATGAGTTAAGAAGTTCTATTCCGACATCTTTATCAAAACCTTCTTTGTGTCCAAGTACAATATAGTCTGCTGAAATATTACATGCAGTGCAAATCTTATAAATTGTTTTTGACGTTAAGCTTTTTTTCCCCCTTTCAACATCTGAGAGAAAACTGGGCGAGATATCACACTTCTCACTGAATTTTTCACGGGAAAGATGTAAGGATTCACGTATTTCCCGGATGCGCAGGCCTACGAATAAGTTGTAATCTTTGTCTATGTCTATTGTCATATTATCACTCCTAAGGGTTAGAGAGAGGTGTTTGGACGATTTACAAATATCTATGTTGATACTTATGAATATGGAAACAATATTGGACTAATCAAGAATGATTATTTACAAATTAGTATAACAATATCCATGTCTTACAAATACACTCTATAGAGTATATAATTTTACTCTATAGAGTTGACAACGGATACTAAGGCGTTTATAATGATAATGTAAATTTTTAATGAAATTTGTAGAAATATCTGATAAAACGGAGCAAAAAAATGATTGTAACTTTAATGTGTGAAGATAAATTATATGATGTTCTTCTCCCGAAGAAAATATGTGGGCGTTATTGGATAGAAGATCCTGATTTGGAGATTACAGATCAAAGAAAACGGATTATCAGTATAGAAGGAGAGAATGACGTTTGGAAAATAGTTGCAAATCAAAAATTAAAGTTGTCGGAAGCTGATTCGGATAAAGAAGTTTCTCAGTTATTGCTGGAATCAGGAAAAATTTATCCAATAGAGTTTTCCATGAAGAAAAAGGGCTATATTTTTACAGAATCCTATACACAAGATCGATGTACATTAAAAAAATATTTAGTGAGCGCTGATCATACAATCAATGTAGGAAGATATCAGGATAATCAGATAATAATAAATAGTCCATATGTATCGCCTGTTCACGCACAAATTTCTTTAACAAATGGAATATGGACATTAACTGATAATAATAGTAAAAATGGAATTTATGTAAATAGAAAACGAGTACATCGTTCGATAACATTGCATTTTGGCGATGTTTTATATATTCTTGGGGTAAAAATTGTATTTGGATATAAATTTTTGGCGTTGAATAATCCTGACCAGATTGTTACCATAAATGACGCTGTATTAAAACAATATCATATGGAATCTGCACAGAATTATGAAGCACCAGATGAAATAGAGGAGAAGATATACTATCGCTCCCCAAAATACAATAAAGAGATTGTGCCCATGGTTTTAAAGATAGATGCCCCAGTAGCACAGGAAAGAGGAGAGGATACACCTATGGCACTGGTATTGGCGCCTTCTCTTGTGATGGGAATAGCATCCTTTTCAACTGGAATCCTGACAATTGCATCAGCACTGCAAAATGGCAGAAATATTGTAAGTGTTATTCCAAACTTTATTATGTCTTTGTCTATGCTGGCAGGAATGGTTTTATTTCCGTTTATTTTGAAAAAAAGGGATCGTGAAAAAAAGAAAGAAAGAGAGCTTGAACGGCGAAAAAAATATTTGAAATATCTGGAGAATATTCGGGCGGAAATATACAAAGAATCTAAAAAGCAGCAGGAAATTTTGCAAGAGAGTTATCCTTTTGTGCTGTCGCAGACGATGCAGCAGGACTTTTATGAAATGGTGCTCTGGAATCGTGTGATTGGCCATCAAGGATTTTTGACATTGCGGGTAGGGGTTGGCAATATTCCGTTGAATGCGCAACTATCATTTCCAGAACAAAGATTCAGTATTGATGATGATGTTCTGCGTGAGGAAGTCAATCGGTTCAGTGAAGAAAAACAGATTATATCAGGTGTACCAGTGGTATATTCTCTCATAGAGCATAGAGTCTCAGGAATTGTAGGTGACAGGGATTTGGTAAGTGGGATTCTGAACAATCTGCTTGTTCAGATTGCTGCATATCACAGTTATGATGAAGTCAAGGTTGTGTTCCTTTGTGATGAATCAAATCTCGGGAAATATAATTATGTCAGATGGATGCCCCACGTGTGGGATAATGATTTCCGAATGCGTTTTCTTGCTGCAAATACAGAAGAAGTGCGGGATTTGTCAGCATATTTTTTGCGGGAAATGCAAAGATATAAGGAGTATGCAATCAGGTCCCCCTATTATATTGTCGTATCAACGAGCAAGGCACTATCTGACAGTTGCGCTTTTCTTGCAGAGTTGTTAAAGGATGATACACTGCATTGTTTTAGCTATATGGCTGCGTATGATACTGTAGGAAATCTTCCGAAAGAATGTACTATGATTCTTCAGGCGAACCGTATGCAGGGAATGATGTTTAATTATAAGTTGTCGGGAGGCGCGCCAATTAATTTTGTGCAGGATATGGTGATACAAGAAGAAGCACAAAAAGTCGTTATGGATATAGCTGAATATAGGCTGGATCTTCAAGGCGGAAAGTATGCATTGCCGGATATGCTGACATTTTTGGATATGTACAAAGTGGGAAAGTTTGAACATTTGAATGTACTTAGGCGTTGGAAAACAAGTAATCCTGTAGCTTCTCTACAGACACCGATAGGTGTCAATACAGATGGTGGATTATTTTATTTGGATTTACATGAAGAAGCGCATGGTCCGCACGGTTTGATTGCAGGAATGACAGGATCTGGCAAATCGGAATTTATTATCACTTTTGTATTGTCATTGGCAGTTAATTACAGCCCAGAAGATATTGCATTTATCTTGATAGACTATAAAGGGGGTGGATTGGTCGGTGCCTTTGAGAGCGATCAGTATCATTTACCACATTTGGCGGGAACAATTACGAACTTGGATGGTGCTGCAATCACAAGGTCTCTTCTATCTATTCAGAGTGAATTAAAACGGCGCCAAAGAATATTTGCAGATGCCAGACGAGCAGCCAATGAAGGGACAATGGATATTTATAAATATCAAAAACTTTATCGAAGTAAGGTGGTTACAGAGCCAGTTCCGCATCTTTTGATTATATCAGATGAGTTTGCAGAGTTAAAAAGCCAGCAGCCAGAGTTTATGACACAGCTAATAAGTACAGCTCGTATAGGAAGGAGTCTTGGAGTGCATTTGATTCTGGCGACGCAGAAACCTAGTGGCGTTGTCAGTGATCAAATCTGGGCAAATTCTAAATTTAAAATATGTCTGAAAGTTCAGGACAGAGCAGACAGCATGGAAATGTTAAAACGACCAGATGCTGCGGAACTTGTAGAGACAGGGCGTTTTTATCTTCAGGTAGGATACAATGAATTGTTTGAACAAGGTCAGTCTGCATGGTGTGGTGCACCATATATGCCTTCTGATACAGCAATGGAAGAATTAGACGAGCGGGTGCAGATGCTTGACCGTCAGGGAAATATAGTGGAGGAAGCAAAACCACAGAAGAAAGTAGCGGATGCAGGATATGCCAAAAAGCAGATTGTAGAGATCGTGGAATATCTCACATTGATTGCGCAGGAGGAATGCCTTCATTCGAAACCATTATGGCTTCCTGAGATACCAGCGCGAATTAAGGTGGAGTACTTGGAGGATAAATATCATTACTGGCAAAACAGAGGAAGTAAATTTATTTTAAATCCAATCATAGGTGAATTGGATGATCCGTTTGAACAGGATCAGCGGCTTTTGACAATGCCATTGACAGAGCGGGGGAATGTAATTTGTTATGGTTCGGCAGGGAGTGGTAAAGAAGAGTTTCTTGTAACCGTCTTGTACTCACTTTACCAGTCACATACAAGTGATGAGTTAAATACATATATTGTGGATTTTGGCGCCGAGACGCTGCAAATGTTTGGAAATGCTCCGCAGACAGGTGGTGTAGTGTTTTCCGGGGAGGATGAGAAAATCAATAATTTATTTCAAATGCTGGAGCGGGAAGTAAAACAGCGTAAAAAACAGTTTGTTGCAGCCGGGGGAGATTATGTGTCTTACCGCAAACAGGGAAATGCGGATGTTGCGGCAATTGTTGTCGTCATTAATGAATATGCAAATTTTGCAGAACAATATGAGATGTTGGATGATAAGATGGCCTCTCTGACAAGAGACTGTACAAAATATGGGGTTTACTTTATTGTTACCAATTTATCCCAAGCAGGGATTCGGTTTAAATTGCAGCAGAACTTTTCACAGGTGTTTGTATTGCAGATGAACGATAAGTCAGATTATACGGCGATTCTTGGAAATACCAGCGGAGTATACCCTTCCAGAGTGCAGGGAAGGGGGATTTTTCGAGAAAAACTGGTTTATGAATTTCAGACAGCTTGTGTGGCAGAAGTCCCTGAAGAAAGTGCAGATGTTGTAAAGAAATTCTGTCAGAGGCAGGCTGAATCTGGACAGAAACGGGCAAAGTTGATTCCATCTATGCCAAGGGCAGTGTATGAGAGACATTTTAATGAAGGAAAAGTTTCTTTTGGAAATGTTCCAATTGGGCTGAATGCGATTACGGCAGAACCAGTTAGTATAAATTGCTGGAAAGGAAATGTAGAGCAAGTGCTTGCCATGGACAGGCAGGATATAGTTGCATTTGCAGAAGGTCTTGCAAATATGCTGATGTGTGCTCCGTATTGTGAAACTTTTGTACTTGATCCGAATAAAATGTTATCTTTGGAAAAGCAGGATCAGGATCATTATATTACAGAAGATATAGAAGTGGCAGTGATTAGATTGTTTGAGATGACACGAGACCGCAATAATGTGTATAAGGAATTTGATGGTAATCCTCCAGAGACTGTGGATATGCATCCGGTTAGTGTACTTATAATGGGAGTAGGGCAGATTAGGAGGTTGGTCAGTGATGATGGCAAAGATAAATTAAAAGTGCTGCTTGAAAAAACAAGTGGCAAATATGGACTTTATTACTGGGCATTTGATGATTATAATTCCTCTAACAGTTATAACACAGAGAGCTGGTGTAACGGAGATGGAATCTGGATTGGTAATGGAATTGGTGATCAGATTAAGATGAAGTATAACAGGAAAAATGCAGCACTTACAAAGAATATTGATTGTACAAGTGGTTTTTATATTAGGAGAACCAATGCGCAGCTAGTAAAGCTTTTAATATCAGAACGTATAGGCAGGGAGGTAGAAGAGGAAGATGAATAAAAATAAAGTATTAGTTCAGCTTTGCATTCCTGTAACAGGAGTTAGTTTTGATTTTCTGCTTCCGCGGACATTATCTGTCATTCAGGCAACACAACTGATTTCAGGATTTTTTACCGGAATGACAGGAGGAGCGTATATGCCAGATGATACAACTGTGTTATGTAGCATGGAAGATGGCAAAATGTATAACGTAAATTCTTCAGTGGAAGAACTTCATTTAAAAAATGGTTCGAAGCTGATGTTAATTTAAAGAAAGTAACTATTAACCATGTGCAGCTGGACAATATATTTTGTGGCATCTAGTTGTAAAATTTTCAGAAAGGAGACTTATATGGATTATATTAAAGTAACACCACAGACACTGCGGAATCAGGCAGCAAAGGTGGATCAGGAGGCACAGAATTACTATGCTGAATATCAAGGACTGATTAGAGATGTAGATGATTTGGTATCTGAGGACTATAGGGGGGCAGATGCAGATGCTTTTAAAAACAAAGTTTTTAATTTTGAGCAGGATTTTAATAAGATGAGAGAGCTTATGCATGAGTATGCTGATTTTCTGCGCCAGGCGGCTGATAATTATGCTAGCACACAGAGTAATGCTTTAAATTCTATAAACAATCTTAGATAAAACAATTAAAAATATCACTAGATAATTTTAAAGTATAAATAAGGAGGAGAATGGTATGTCACAAACAGGAGGCATTGTAGCCAAGTATGGAAACTTTGAGTTTTGGGCAAGTAAAATTGATAAAAGAAACGAGGAGTTATTAGATAAACTGCATGAAATACAAAGGTTGATTAATAGCTTAGAAGGTGAATGGGAAAGTAATTCGGCGGCCGAGATAAGAAGTAAAATACAGGGAATGGAACCAAGATTTTTAGATTATCATGATGTAGTAGACAATTATGCAAAATTTTTACGTAATACAGGACAAGCTTATAAGGAAACTGAGCAGACAAATACATCGAATGCATCACAATTTATATAAGATTCATTCAGAGAGGGGCATATATGAGGAAGCGAATTGTTTTTCTCTTATCAGTGATGCTGTTTTTGTCAATCATTTTGTGTGGTTGCCAGAAAGTTTCTGAGACAACAGAAATGAGCGGCAATCTGACCAGAAGAGAGTGGGCAGGACTTTTAGGAGATAAATTTGGATACAATTCATTTGAAAGTACACAGGATTTTTATTCAGATGTAAGCGTGGATAGCGCTTATTATGATGAGATTCAGGCTTGTGCGGAGTGGGCAATATTGCCAGAAACAGGTACATTTCATCCAGATGATCAGGCAACATGGAGGTATGCGATAGAAACCTCTGTGCGCGCAATTGGGATAGAAAAATTAAACAGCTGTGATGTGGGCATGGAAATAACAGAAGATAATCTTGTGGATTTTTTTGTTAATAAAATCGCAAATATAGACAGTTCATCACTTGATACAGCTCTGACAATGGAGGACTCGTCACTGATACTTGCTTATGCTTACAATTATGCTGTGGATCTAAAACTTCCTCAAAAATTCGAATATACATATAATGAAGGCGTAAAGGAAGCGGAATCGGATGCAGTAATTTTAAAAGGTGATGGAATTACTGCAATTGTACGCGATAATACATCTTACAAGGCTGGTGATGTAATTTATGTTAAGCCTTCTGAGGAAAGTCCGGCATATGCAGTCAGAGTAAATTCTGTATCAGACAATGAGTTTACTTATGAACAGGTAGGAATGGAGGAAATCTATCAGGAGGTTCAGGTATCTGGTACGTATGAGGCTACAGTATTCAATATAGAGCCAGCAGAAGGCGTAACAATCAGTATGGGTGGTGCTTCAGACAGTTCGCTGCTGACATATGCAGATTATCTTCCAGCTAAACAGGAAATCCAAGCAGAGTATCCTGAATGTTTGGATAAAACTGACAATGTGATATTAACTGGAATCAAAAAGGAAGGTAACAATGTTAAACTGGATGCAAATCTAGGCGATGGGGTTACATTGAATGTGGCTATTTCAAATATCTCTGTCAGTACTGACGTGGATTTTGGAATATTCAGCGGACTGAAAAAAGCAAATGTCACAATGACTTTTGATGACAGTGTTAAAGCAGAATATCAGGCAGAGCATATATCCAAACAAGTACCTCTAGGGACAATAGAGATGGGAATAGGTCCCACACCCCTGACTGCCAAAATTTCGCTGGTGGCAAATCTTGGTTTTGATGGCAAGGTATCACTATCATATTCTTCTAAAATATCATTGATGGTAAATTATGAGAAAGGAAAAGGACTTGGAAAATCCGTTTCCAATAATAATCCTGATTGTGATTTTCATGCAGATGCAACGATTACAGTAGAGCCATGTCTGAAGGTGGAACTTTGTTTTCTGGGCAGAGGACTTACAAATGTCAAGGTAATTTCAGGAGTGGTTGCAATTTCCAATGTAGATATTGATTTATTGGGAAATGAACCAAATTGTATTGATGTATATATGTATGTTCCGCTTCGATGGGCGATTAACGAAGATGGATGTGTTATGGCAGATCTCAGTGATAAGCTCAAAGCGTCGGGAGTCGTGTGGGATTCAAAGAATAGTCCGGTCAACCAGCGGTTTCATTGGGAAGATGGACAATTAGTAGAAACATGTACAAGAGACAAAGAGAAGGTGGAAACAAAACCTGTTGATGAGGATGGAAATCCATACGAGGAATATAAAATCTTTGATTTTCAAGAAATAGTCTTTGGTTTTATCAAAGTCGCATCACAGACAGTGTACCTCTCAGAAGGTGAATCTATGGTTATAGGAATTCTTTCAATACCTGATGGGTATAGTGCAGGTGAATTGTTGTATCAGTCGGACAATTCGTCAGTATGCAGTGTGAGCGGGGGAACAGTAACAGCAGTCAGCCCGGGAAGTACTACACTAAAAATTTCTACACCCGATGATAAGTTCAGTGTATATGTAGGTGTCACTGTAGAAATAGAGTATAACGACACTTCGGGTTTCCAGCCATTATAACATGATGGATTGAAACGATGTATACAGTCAGATTCAAGGATGCATTTCGCAGCCTTGAATCAGGCTGATTTAAGAATAAAAGGGACTGGAAGATGGACATGGAAAGGAAATATGACAGAAAATTAAGGCAGCTGGGGGATGAACTTTTGGAGCTTCGCATAGATATACTTCGTTATCAGGCCCAAATTAATGAGTCTTGGGTATCAGATGAAGCAGAAGGAATCAACGATCTTTTGGAGAGATTGACTGGTCAGATTAGGTTGACTGCCGATGAGGTTTATGATATCGGACAGGATATTGTTAAAGCATATGAGGAGTTAACAGAGGAATAGAGGAGCAGAAATGGCAAAAATCTATGTGAATTTCAGAGAGATTAGGGAAGCAAATTATTCTTTATTATATATAGCATCTAGGGCAGATTTCGTGAAAAGACAAATTTACAGATGCAAAAGAGAGTTGCCTGATGATATATGTGCTAGGTATCAGATTGGACAAAGACTTGAGTGTGTATGCGGGAAGGTTGAAGAAGTGGAGCAGCGAATCAGCCAATTGCGCGAAGTTGTGAATTGCTGTATTAGGCAATATGAAACTGCTGAAAATGAAAATAGCAGAAATGCCAGAGCGTTTCTTTAAAATATTAAATATGGTTGGAGGAGGATAAACGATGAATAAATATATTGCTGACGGAAAGAGAAAAGTACTGGTAATATTTTTGGCTGTTTTTTATATAACAGTGTCTCCTTTGACAGCATATGCAGCAGATGTTAAAGTTCTGCAAACGAAGGTTTATGACGAGGAAATTTATATTTATATAAAAGGTATATCTGAGCTGGCATCGGATTCTACAATACAGATTGGAAATACGGTATGTAAACCCGATCAAATCTCCGTATCATCTTTCGAACATATGGATGATTTTATGAGAACGATAATTTTAATAGATAATTCAAAGTCTGTGCCGGAGAAAAATCATGCTGATATTCAGGCGTTAGTAAAAGGAATTGTATCGAATGCCAAAGAAAATGAACAGATAAAAATAGGGACATTTTCGAAAGAGGCTACGTATTTATGTGATTATACAAATGATCATGTAATTTTAGAAAATATAATTGATAACATTACTTACAAGGATCAGGATACCTATCTAAGTGATGTATTGTACAATATTATATCAGAATTAAATTCAGAAAATACGTTTGCCTGTACGAGGATAATTATTGTATCAGACGGAGCAGATGATAATTATATTGGGTACACAAATGATGAAGTACAAAGATATATTGATGAGAATTTCTATCCTGTCTATACGGTTGGCATTCCAAAAAAAAGTAATGCTTCACAGTTGGAAACAATGTTTTCTTTTTCAAGAGCAGCAAAGAGCGGATATTTTCTTATGGATGGAAATATTGCAGGTGAAGATATTGTGAATGCTCTGTGTACAGACCAGATAGGGGTCTGTGTAAAGATCACTCCCGATGAAGCCTTGAAAGATGGAAGTAACAGAAGTATTCTGTTGAAACTCAATACAGCAGAGGGGGCATTTGAGTTAAAGACCAGTGCAGATATGCCGTTTGGGAAAATAGATGATATCCATTCAGAACCCGAACTCGAGTCCCAGCCAGAGCCTGAAACGATGTCTACAGTACAATCAGAACCTGAATCAGTAAATGTTCTTCCAACTATTAGTCCAGCATCGGTCAATCAAGACACTGAGATTGAATCTTTTGGTTTTTTGTGGATTATCATTCTGTTGGCAGGCATTGTTGTAATACTGATCGCAGTACTGATAATCTTGTTAATTACGAAAAGGAAAAAGTCAGATGCATCATCAGAGCCCGTTCCAGAGCCTGAACCAGTAATAATAGATATTCCAACTCGTATTGGTCCTAGATTTGCTTCGGGAACAGAGCCTGAGAAAGAATTGTGGGGGAAGCAGTCACTTCTATTAAAAAATCTGGACATACCCAGTATATTTTTTAAAGTGCCAACGATGGAAATAATCACTATCGGGCGTCGGAGTACGCAGGATATTATGATTGATGATCCAGAAGTGTCGAGGGAGCATTGTAAAATAATCATAAGAGGCGGGTTGATGTATCTTCAGAATTGCAGTAAAAGTAATGGGACTTATTATGAGAATGTATTAATACATGAAGATGATGAAGTACCAATTGTGAACGGCGGAAAGATAAAAATAGGACAATACCAATATAGTGTAGAACTGGTAGACAATTAACGGGAGATGAATTTTGATATTGGATATTATGGCAATGTCAGAGACTGGGTTATGCCGCCAGAATAACCAAGACTCTGTACTTGCATTAAATACAGAACACGCAGGGCTTTTTGCAGTAGCAGATGGTATGGGTGGCCATTATAAAGGAGAACTGGCAAGTCAGTCAGCAGTCTCTTTGTTGAGAAAATGGTGGGAGGAAATCCAAGAATGCATTCTTTCTATACCGTTTTTAGAGATTGTTGCTGCATTGGAAAAGAAAATTAGAGATATAAACAAGGATGTTTATAGAATGTACTATGAAATGAATCAGCTGGGAGGCACAACATTGTGTCTGCTGCTGATTCAAAAGAATACATATGCAGTTATAAATGTGGGGGACAGCAGGCTTTATCGATGCCAGAAATGGTCATGTATATTGATGACTACAGATGATAATTTTTCTTTTGATGGTTTAACACAGGCATTAGGCGCTCAGGAAGAATTATTTGTTCATATATGTACAGGCGTAATAGAAAAAAAGACACACTTTTTTATGTGCAGTGATGGAGTATATAAATATTGTGAAAATTGCTATCTTTTTTTTGAGCTCCGAAGTCTGGTTTGGAAAAAAGGTCTGACAGTAGCCAGACAGATTAAAAAACGGGTGTATCAGAACGGAGCAAAGGACAATTTGTCAATGGTGATAGTGGCAGTAAAGTCAGATAAAAATTAGGGAGAAATACTTACATGACAGGAACTTCAAGGGAAGAATTTAAAGGACTTTATAGCGATATAACGGAGATTGGTTCAGGTGGAGGAGGTGTGATTTTCAAGGCATACCATCAGCGTCTTCAAAAATATGTCGTCCTAAAGAAAATGCGTACACAGGTTCATGGGATACTGGATGAAAGAATGGAGACAGACATTCTAAAAAATCTGCATCATGAGTATTTACCACAGGTATTTGATTTCCTGAAAATTGAAAATGATGTATATACGGTTATGGATTTTGTTGATGGGAAATCATTTGAACAGCTGATAAAAGAAAAAGTACTTTTTTCAAATAAACAAATATTGAAGTATACAAGGCAGCTTTGTGAAGTAATGGCATATCTTCATAAACAGAAACCGCCTGTCTTACATGGAGATATCAAACCGGCTAACATTATGTTAAAGCCAGATGATAATATATGTCTGATCGATTTCAATATAGCAGGTTTTTTATCAGAGGGTACTATGGTAACGGTAGGATATTCGGAAGGATATGCTTCACCGGAACAATGTCAGGCAGTGCAATCGTTAGAAAACAGTGCTTTCTATACAAAGCAATCAGTCAGAACGTCGGAAGAGAAAACAATATTGCAGCAAACGCCCATGAGTGCGAAAAATGATGCAACAGAAGCATTGACAGTAATGTCTGATTATCTGAAGGAATACAAAACAACGTCACCAGTCAAACAACGAGAGAGCATTACACTGGATAACTCTGTCATCAAGATAGATCTCAGAGCAGATGTATACAGTATAGGTGCGACGATGTATCATCTGGCTACAGGAGTACGGCCAAGTACAGAACCGGAAAAGAATCTCCCGATTGAAAATATAGCGGAAGGATACAGCAATGGTTTCAGTGTTATCATTAATAAGGCTATGGAGGCAGAGCCCGACAGAAGATTTGCGAATGCAGGAGAAATGCTTCAGGCTTTGGAAAAAATCCATAAGTATGACAGAAAATACAAAATACTGATTATCAAACAAGAGATTGCGTATTTTGCAATGGTGCTTTTTATAGGAGCATCCGTGCTGATGTTTTTTCTTGGTGAACAGAGAATGAAGGTGGAACAGCTTGAAGAGTATGATGCAATAATAACAGAATTGACAATAGCAAGGGAAAATGATTCTGCACAGTTTGAATCGCTGTATGAAAAAGCCTGTACACTGATGCCGGAAAAACTGGATGCGCATTATCAGAAGGCAGTTTATCTTACAGAACAGTGCAGATACGAAGAAAATATATTGTTTATACAGGAAAATCTGTTAAATCAAACTTCTCTATCAGGTCAGGATTTTGCAGATGATACGTATTATCTGATTGCAAACTGCTATTTTGAATTAGAGGAATACAAAGAGGCAGTGGTATATTATCAGGCAGCAGTGGAGCGTAATGGACAAGTCAGTCAGTATTATGGGGATTATGCAATTTCGTTAGTGTATTGCGGCAGGATAGATAACGCAGAAGAAGTATTGCGGCAGGGAAGGGAACGGGGAATGGGCTCTGATTATGTGCTGCTTGTCAGTGCTGAGATTGAATCTGCAAAAGGAAAGTATGATGAGGCGATCGCTCATTTCAAGGAATGTATTGATTCGACGACGAATCAGACAATGAAGCTACGGGCATATATCCTGTGCGATAAAACGTTCAGAAAGAAAGGAGATACAGAAGAGATCTTACAGGAATCAACAGAGCTGCTCATAAAAGCAACGACAGATGTGGAATTGGGAGATCAATTGCTGGTTTTTGAGAGACTGGCACAGGATTATATAGATTTAGCATCCATCACAGGAAATGAGCAATACGATGAAAATGCACTGGCAGTTCTGGAAGAAATCATTAAACATGGCTGGGATAATGACACGACACACATGAACAAAGCCATTTTGCTGCAAAAGTCAGGCAGATTGAGGGAGGCGGAAGCAGTCCTGAATGAATTGATTGGAAAAGATGCTGACAATTATATATATTATAAAAGACTTGCCGTTCTCGAGGCGGATATTCAGGGAACCATACCAAACGAAGAACGGGATTACAGACAGTTTGCAAAATATTACAATACGACGATGGATATGTATAAAAAAACAAAACTGGAAACGAATGATGTAGAGATTCAATGGTTACAACAGATGTATGAGCAATTGATATCTGGTGGATGGCTGGAGGGATAAAACGAATGACAATGGGAATGCTGATGCACTATGGAGGTGCCGCAGGCGCTGTGTTGGGTATTATTATAATGCTGTTTTTATCAAAAGTATTTGCAGTTCAGAGAAGCAAACTAAAAAAAGATATCAGCAGCAGTGAAAAATAAATCATACAACAATGGAGGAATATAGGATGAAATTTGAACAGGTTTGCCAGTCAATGAACACATTTTTTAAGCAGAATCCAATTATAAGGATATTAATTCCGATTAGTATTCCAATCATGCTGATCTGTGTTGCATTTCAGGTAATGGGGTATTTTATTGCGTTGGGGGGTGTAATGCAGACAGTATCTTATCTTGGATTTTTCTTTATGGTGCTTTTGGTATTGTCTGAATGCAGATTCAAGATGGCTTTTATTGGACTTGGAATATATGCGCTGATGTATGTATATCCTACGCTTCTTAGTCTTTTGAAATTTCATGCAATGAACTGGGGAGGTATTATAAATCTTTTGTTTTTTGGATATTTAGCATATCAGTGTTACCGAAAATCATTACAGATTAATCAGTGACAGAGAGGAGATAAGAATGGCAAATTGGGGTGAAAAATTTAGCAGGGCAACACAGGCGGCGATTTCTAAAAGCAAAGAAATGGCAGAGGTTACACGCCTAAATGTAGAGATCAGTACATATACACAGAATATGAAAGATTTATATACACAGATAGGGGAATATGTGATTAAAGAAGGTCTTTTGGTGGAGGATGCGGAAGTTTCGGGCAAAAGAAAAGAAATAGAAATACTTCAGGAAAATATACAATCTGATACAGATAAAGTAAATGAAATTAGAAACATTAATATCTGTCCTAATTGTGGCAGCGAAGTTTCCAGAAGCAGCAAATTTTGTGACAGATGCGGGGCAGAAATGAACAGGGAAGTGTTAATGAATACAATTGGAAATGAAAATATCTGCAAAAATTGTGGTGCTGTGTTGGCGGAAGGGGCAGTATTCTGCGGGAATTGCGGCAGCAAACAGGAGTAAGGAATGAAATGGAAGAAGAAATTTAGACTGCTGGTAATATCACTTACAGCAATCTGTGTGATCGTTTTGAGTGTGGGAGGTTATTTTAAAAGCAGAAAAATAAAAAAGACAAGTGAAAGTATTGAGATGGGAAACCAATACCTATCTGATTTGAATTATGAGCAGGCGATTGCATCATACAGAAATGCATTGGACATTGATCCCAAAAACAAAGAGGCTGGAATGGGGCTGGCAGAGGCATATGAATCGAGCCGTATGTATACCTATGCTGAAGCAGCGTATAAAGATCTGCTCAAAGATGAAAAGAACCAGCCAGAGGTATACTGTAAACTTATCAATATGTATATTGGTCAGGGAAAGTACGAAGAGGCTGGGATGCTGCTAGATGAGGCCGTGAAAGAAACAGATGATGAGGATGTAAAACAATTGTATGCAGAGGCACATCCTGCTGCGCCGGTAATGAATTATGATTCCGGGACATATCGGGAAAGGATAAAGGTAGAAATTACGGCAGCTGAAGCAGGGCAAGTAATTTATTATACGACAGATGGAAGAATGCCGGATTTGGAAGCAGAGGTATATGACAAACCAATTGTTCTGCCTAACGGGAAAACGGATATAAAGGCTGTCGTGGTCAATTCATTGGGGTTTCAAAGTGATTTTGCGGAAAAAAGCTATAATATTACAATTCAGGATAAAATAACAGAGGTTCATGAACCTGTAATTGAGAGAATTATACGTGAAACAATGCAAATTCCAAATAATGAACCAATATACAATGATGATATTGAACGTATGACGGAATTATATATTATTGGCGGAGTGGTGGCGGAAGGTGAGGATCTTCACAATGTCGTTCTTGAGGGCACTGCTTACACAATTGACGGATATACATATACTCCAGAAGGGCAGGCTGTTCTTCAGTCTTTACAGGATTTGGAAATGATGCCATTTCTGGAGCGTGTCGTAGTTGCTTATCAGCCAGATCTTGACATCAGAGGGCTCGAATCTCTCAGAAATTTGAGAGAATTGTCTCTGGTCGGAAACGGTCTGACCAGCGCGGATATTTCAGCTTTGTCGGGGTTGGAGGAATTGCAGGTTTTGAATCTTGGATGGAATAGGATCACTGATATAAAGGCGGTTATCGGTATGAAGAAGCTGCTGTCTCTGGGAGTATGGGGAAATAAGATCAACAGTATTCAAGGAATTGAAGATCTGGGGTTTCTGGAATATTTGGATATTTCTGATAATAATATAGCTGATATTAGTCCAGTTCAGGGATTGATGAATGTACAGCAGCTATGGCTGTACTCCAATCAGGTTGCTGATATCAGCAGTGTTGTGAATCTGCCAAAACTTGATGTGCTGATGATTTATGATAACCCAATTCAAAATATGGAAGAAATCAGAAGCATCTATCCTCGGCTGAAACGGATAGATACAGATGTATTGAACCTAAAGGATAAAGAGTCATGAAAAAGAAGAGAACAGCTGTTAAAGTGGCAGTGTTGGTATTTTTGATAGGAATATTTGTTTTGTTGGCCATTTATTTTATAAATGTACTGAACACGGAAACATTTAAGAATCAACAAAATTATATGGCTTCAAGACTGATGGAAATGGGGGCATATGAACAGGGAAGAATGTTAGCTGTTCAAAATAATCAGATGAAGAAAAATAATACTGCACAAGAGCTGATCGTGCTGGCGGCTGGTTTTCAGGCAGATTATGAATCTGGTATTCGGAACGCAGAAGCATATTTAAAATCAAAGTCTGATGATATTTTACAGGACATGATCCAGCTTTACCAGAAACAGTTATCGGAGATCAAAGATCTGACTTTTGATGATGAATTGATGTATCAGGAGGAAAGGCAGAAACTTGATAGTCATATTTTTGAAGAACTGATGGCATTGCTGTTTCGTATAGAAGAGACAATCAATGCAAAGGTTGACAATGATACGTTACAGACCATGCTTGATATAATGTATTCGTCAGATTTGGTAAGTTATGAAAGTCTTGAATTATTACAGAAGGATCATTCTGCTTTAAGCATGAAAGTACAGGTCTCAGGAAATTTGAGGAACGGGAATTATGGCAGTGCTTATGAAACTGCAAAGGCGCTGTACAAAAAGAACCATTCTTTTGAGAATAAAGCATTACTGGCAAATATTACTGCAATAGACGGAATAAATTTGCAATCGGCAGGTGCAGAGAAAGCAATCAATTTTATAGAGACAGTTACGCCAGTCAGTGAACGCAGAACAAGTGCATATAATCTGGAACGGGCTTATCTGTATTTTTATGCAGATAAGGAGAAGAAATCAAGAGATTTATTGAGAACAGTGCTGGCAGCATCAGCAGATCATGACGAAACAATTGCAGTTTTGCTACGCGATTTTTTGTATGAATATAAAAGGATGAATGGCTTTGTGGAAGAACAGCAGTATCAGACGTATCAGAAGAATGATCTGGATATCCGATGGGAACGTATTCGACAGGCACTGTATCTGATAGAAAAGGATAATTCTTTTTATGAGTTTGTGTTGAGTGTGATGGATGAGCTTTACAATGGTCTGATTATAAGGAATATTGATGCATCGTTCTATCCAGAGGTACATCTCACAGTCAATGTGGCAGTTGAGACTGAAAATAATTTAAAAAAAGAAGATTTTCTGCTAAAGGATATGGATGCAGAATTGAAAGATTTCACTGTTACAAGTGTATCGGAATTGGATGATCTGGATGCTGTGTCTGTTGCCTTGGTGGTAGATCACAGTGGAAGTATGGAAGGAGAACCATTAGAGAACACCAAAAAAGCAGTAGTTTCTTTTATAAAAAATATTCGGTCTGATATAAGGGTGGGGCTGGTTGCTTTTGATGATACAGCGCAGGTAATTACGCCAATGACAGACAGTAGCAGCACTGTATTACAGGGAGTGCGTGCAATCGAATCCGGCGGTGGGACAAGCATCTGGTCCGGGCTTCAGATGGCTGGTGATGAGCTGATGACTGAGACAGGAAGAAAGATCATTATTTTACTTTCAGATGGAGAGGATGGAGATACCTCTAAGATAGACGGAGTGCTGAGGCAGCTTCATCAAAGTAATATCTATGTATATACCATAGGATTTGGAGGTGCGGACACAGAATATCTCAGTTATATTGCTAACAGTTGTAAGGGAAAGTTTATACAGGCAAAGTCAAGTGATATGCTTGATGCTGTCTATGCTGAGATTGGTTCCTATATGGTAAATGAATATCTAATTATTTTTAATGCTGTGACAGAGCTCGATGACTTTTCAAGAATATGTTCTGTTTCACTCGAACGCAGCCATCTTCTTGCTGAAAAGAACTATCACGTAGGAGTGGATTATGATGAAATTAAAACAGAAGAAACGAAAAAACCAGCAGCTGATTACTTCAGGGAGTTCGGCGGTTCACGAAAGAACGCGGAGTAAGAAAACAGGAGGTATATATGGGTATGTTGAAATTTTATGCGGTGTGATTCTGCTTCTGACAGGAGTTGGGCTGTTTAGTCAGACATGGGGACTCAGACTGTTGGATGCGGATGTCTGGATTGGGAGAATAAGCAGGTTTTACGGTGGATTTTTGCTGGCAGCCAGTATTTTTTTGGCAGTGGGTGTTTGGACTGTTCAACACAGCGTCAGACCATCAGGAAAAGAGGATGAGACAGATTGCCCTGTTTGTGGAAAGATGAATGATTCGGCAAATAAGTTTTGCATGTTCTGTGGCAGCAGGATGGAGGCGCCAAGGTAAAATGAATAAAAAAGTGATTATTTTCAGTGCATTTATTGTTGTGGGAAGTCTATATCTTCTGCAAAGGCTTCTTCTCCCAAAGTATGTATCAAATATCGTGGAAGGGGCGATGATCGCAGAATATTATCAGCAGGAAAAAAAGCATGATGTAATCTTTATTGGAGACTGTGAGGTATATGAAAATTTTTCCCCGCAGGTTTTATGGGATGATTTTGGAATTAACAGTTATATTAGAGGAAGTGCTGAACAATTGATCTGGCAGTCGTATTATTTGTTGGAGGATACATTGCGATATGAGACTCCCAAAGTAGTTATTTTTAATGTTCAGTCAATGCATGTTGATAAACCACAAAGAGAAGCTTATAACAGGATGACTCTGGATGGGATGGAATGGTCATGGGCAAAGATAAAGTCAATTAAAGCTTCGATGACTGACAGTGAAAATTTTCTGGATTATGTATTTCCGATTCTGCGGTATCATTCTAGGTGGAGTGAGCTATCCAAGGATGATATAAAATATATGTTTGAGAAGCCACTCGTATCGCATAATGGGTATTATATGCGTGTAGATGTAAAGCCGGCTGAAAATATTCCTGAAGCAAAACCTATGGGAAACTATCAATTTGGAGAAAACGCCTGTCAGTATCTCGATCGGCTTGTGGAGCTTTGTGAGACAAATAATATCCAGCTCGTGTTGATTAAGGCGCCATCGCTATATCCTTTTTGGTATGATGAATGGGAAAAACAGATAGAGGATTATGCTAAGGAAAAGAATCTTTTCTATATCAATTTTTTAGAACACATCGAAGAGACAGGAATTGATTACAGTATGGATACCTATGATGGGGGACTTCATATGAATTTATCCGGTGCGGAAAAGCTGACAAAATACTTAGGCAGGTATCTGATAGAAAACACGAATGTCAGCGACAAGCGGAATGTACCTGAGTTGGCTGAAGGATGGAAAGAGAAGCGTAAAATGTATGATATGGATGCGCAGAGACAATACAGGAGCCTGAACGAAAGGAGCATAGAATGAAAAAGGGATTGATATTAATTTTGTTTTCTCTGTTGGTATCGGGTTGTAGTGACAGAAATAACGAAACAACAGTTTCGGATGAAACTGTTGAAAATGAGCAGGCTGCAATACAGGAGCTGTCAGAAAATGATGGAAGTGTTGTAAGAGAAACAGCAGATTATAAAGGTTATGTGTTTGTATATAATGATGTGGTGATAGAAATTGATTCTGCTGCTGATTCTGTTTTAGAACAGTTAGGAGAGCCAAATTCATATTTTGAAGCACCCAGCTGTGCATTTGACGGAATTGATAAAATATACACCTATAACAGTTTTGAATTGGATACATATCCTTTAGACGGTGAAGATTTTATTTCTTCGGTACTGTTTAAGGACGACACGGTTACCACGATGGAAGGAATCGGGATTGGTGATTCTGTGGAAAAACTGACAGAGACTTATGGAGGGGATTCAATACAAGAAAATGGCATGACAGTATATTGCAAAGATGACATGAAACTCTGTTTTATCACAGAGGGGGATTTTGTATCCTCTATAGAGTATAAAACAACAATATTAGATGAATGAGGAGACGAGAAGAATGGAAAAGTTATTAGAAATCTTAAACAACCTGCATCCAGAGGTGGATTTTTTAAGTCAGGAAAGACTCATCAATGACATGATATTAGATTCGTTCGATATTGTAACATTGATTGCAGAAATTGGGGAAGTGTTTGATGTGACGATTTCGGCAAAATATATTATTCCTGACAATTTTAATTCGGCAAAGAATTTATATGCCCTGATCCAGAAACTGGAGGAGGAAAATTAAAACCATGCTTTTTGTTTCCTATGCATTTTTTGGGTTTCTGATTGTATTATTTTTGGTATATTATCTTATTCCCCAAAGATTTCAGTGGCAGGTTCTGCTGTTGGCAAGTTATTTGTTTTATTGTGTTTCTGGTATTAAAAACCTGATGTATATTTTAGTGACAACAATCACTGTATATATTGGTGCAATCTATATAGAACACAATGCATTACAACAGAAAAAATATCTGAATGAACATCAGACAGAGATGACGAAGGAGGAGCGGAAGGCTTACAGGGAGAGACGGGGGAAGACGCGTTTCCGATGGCTGATAGTTGGTCTTGTGTTAAATATAGGAATTCTTACAGTAGTAAAATACGGAAATTTTTTAATATCCAATTTTAACTGGATATTAAAGGGTACTGGAAATGATAGACAGATTTCTTTTCTAACAGTAATCCTTCCTATGGGAATTTCTTTTTATACATTTCAGGCATTGGGATATTTGATCGATGTTTACCGCACAACGATACCCGCAGAAAAAAATATTTTTAAGTTTGCCTTGTTTATTTCTTTTTTTCCACAGGTAATTCAGGGACCTATCAGCCGCTATGGGGATCTGTCAAAAACACTATACGGTGGGCATTCTTTTAAGGCAGAAAATTTTTGCAGGGGATTGCAGAGAATGCTCTGGGGATATTTTAAAAAGATGGTAATTGCAGACCGCATCATGACAGGAGTCAGCACGATTATTCAGAATACAGGTGAGTATCGTGGTGCTTACTGTTTTATAGGGATGCTATTTTACACAATAGAGTTATATGCAGATTTTACAGGTGGCATTGATATTACGATCGGTATTGCAGAAGCCATGGGTATTCGTGTACAGGAAAACTTTATACGGCCTTATTTTTCCAAATCGTTGAAAGAATATTGGCGCAGATGGCATATCTCGTTGTGCTCGTGGTTCAGGGACTATATTTTTTATCCAGTCTCGTCCAGTAAGATGATGCGGAAAATTTACAGATTGGGCAGACGGCTGCCGGTGTACATAGCTTCTTTTATTGTATGGTTTGTCACTGGTATTTGGCATGGGGCAAGCTGGAATTTTGTTGTGTGGGGTATTGCGAACTGGATTATCTTAATGGTATCAGAAGAGTTAGAACCGCTATATGAGCGTTTTCATGTACGCTATCCAATGTTCAGGAGATTCAAAGCATATCAATTATTTGAAATGGGACGTACCTTTATGCTGGTTTGCTGCTTAAATCTTTTTGATTGTTATGAAAATGTGTTAGATACATTTCGCGCGTTTGGTTCAATTTTAACTGTCCATAACTGGAATATTTTGCTGGATGGTTCTCTGGCAGAACTGGGATTGTCCTTATACGATTATTTGATTTTGTCTGTGGGGATACTGATCATGGTGATGGTAAGCCTTCTTCAGCGTGGGGGAAGTGTCAGAACCCAGATTGCCCGTCTGCCGTATCCGATACGTTTTGTATTGTGGTATAGTTTGTTTTTGATTGTGCTGCTCATGGGAGCATATGGCATAGGATATGATGCAAATCAGTTTATATATAATCAATTTTGAAGGGAATAAAGGATATGTGTGCAATTTGCGGAATATTTAACCTGATGAATGATAAAAAGAATGAAAAGTATATTTTGGAAAATATGTTAAAGACGATGTTTCACCGGGGACCAGATGGCAGCGGCAGTTTAATGATGGACGAAATAGCACTCGGATTTAACCGTCTTAGTTTTATTGATTTGGAAAGTGGCATGCAGCCAATTCAAAATGAGGATAAAACAATTTCTATGGTCTGCAACGGGGAGATTTATAATTTTCAAAAGCTGCGCACCGAATTGAAAGAGAAAGGACATTTGTTTCGTACCAAAACAGATGTGGAGGTTATTCTGCATCTTTATGAAGAATGGGGGCTGGATTTTCCATCCTATTTGAATGGTCAGTTTGCGATTGCATTGTATGACCATAAATTACAACAGTTCTTGCTGGTAAGAGATCAAATTGGTATTGCACCGTTGTTTTATACTGTGGTGAATGGAAAACTGGTATTCGCCTCTGAGATCAAGGCAATTTTACAATATCCCGGAGTGAACAGAAGGCTGAATTTAAAAGCGGTGGATCAATTAATGAATTATCCCGGCGTAATCTCTCCAAATACATTTTTTGAAGGGATTTACGCTCTGCCATGTGGACATATGATCTGTAGCAGAATAGGCGGGGAATTAAAGGATATTGAATACTGGGATTTGGTTTATCAGACAGAGGAGGAGAAGGACAGGGGAGAAAAGTATTATATCGAAAACTTGCGTGAGCTGTTAAAGAATGCCATTGACAGAAGACTGGTGGCGGATGTGCCGATTGGGTTTTATATTTCCGGCGGTCTTGACAGTTCTATGGTAGCCTGCTGCATAGCACAATATGGGATGAACAGTTCTTATTCTTTTTCGGCTGAGATGGATTCTGATGAGTTGGATGAAAGTCAGTTTCAAAAAGTCATTTGTGATTGTGTACATTCAACACATTATAGGACAAGAATCACAGAAGAAAACTTATGGGAGAATCTGGGACAGGTTGTCTATCATGCTGAAGCCGGATTGAAGGAGAGTTATGATGTAGCAGCGTATCTATTGTCCGCTTTGGTAAAGGATTCACCAGCCAAAGCAGTTCTGACAGGACAGGGCTCAGATGAATTTTTCTGTGGTTATGTAGGATATATGGTGGATCAGTTTCGTGGAATGCGGAAGAATGTCATGTCCCTTGAGGAGTGTGAGGTGAATGAGAGATTATGGGGAGATCCATATTTTCGGTATGAACGCAATCATTCAGAAATAGAGAAAATGCATCACCTAATCTATAGTGCAGATATTCGCTGCGAGGCAGAAAAGTTTTCTGCAATCGCGGATAGCCCAATCAATGTAGAACGTGTCAGGGGACTTAGCAGTCAAAAAAGACGTTCTTATATTGACTATAAGCTCCGGCTTTCGGATCATTTGCTGGGAGAGCATGGAGACCGTATGTTTTTTTCACATTCAGTGGAAGGGCGGCATCCTTTTCTTGATATGGAACTGTTGACTTTTGTGTCATGCATTCCAGATAAATATAAATTAAATGGAGTGAATGAAAAGTACATATTAAAGAAAGCGGGTGAGGGGATTGTACCGGAGGCAATTCTCAAAAGGAAGAAATTTCCTTTTCAGGCGCCGGGGATGTCGGAAATGATAAAAAAATCCTGCAAGGGGGAATTGCTCAATGATGATATGATAAAAAAATATAATCTATTTGATTTAAATTATGTAAAAAAAATGAAGGATGTGTACAGACAGAATGATTTTAAACTGATGGGAGCCTATGAGATTGATTATCTGTTGATTGTAATGACAGTTACCATGTTATGTGAGCAGTTCCATCTTTCTGTTTAACATGTAGTAAGGAAGGCAGCGTGTAAAAACATGAAAAAATTAGGAATAATAGGTGGATTGGGCCCCATGGCAACAGCATATTTCATGCAATTGCTGACACAAATGAGCGAAGCACGGACAGATCAGGAACATATGGAGATTTACATGATCAGCAAACCTTCCATACCAGACAGGACGAATTACATATTAGGAAAGTCTGTACAGTCCCCGCTTTCAGAAATGATATGGACTGGAAAACAGTTAAAACAGCTGGGGGCAGGAATTTTGGCGGTTCCATGTATCACAGCACACTTTTTCCATGATGAGTTACAAGATGAAGTGGGGCTACCTGTGATGAATGCCGTTGAGGAAACAGCAGTCTGCCTTTGGAACAGGGGGATTAAGCATGTGGGAATTTTAGCGACAGAGGGAACCATACAAAGTCAAATATTTCAAAGGGTATTGGAAGGGTATGGAATTTCCAGTGAGATTCCAGACAAAGAAATGCAACAAATTATTACAGATATGATTTATCACGATATAAAGGCAGGTAAAACAGTAGACATAGAAAGGTTTGGACGCGTGTCCGCAGAGTTGAATGAGAAAGGAGCACAGGTGGTTATTTTGGCATGTACAGAATTGTCTTTGATTAAAAAAGACTTTCCAATTGGAACAGGATATCTTGATGTTATGGAAGTGCTGGCTGCAAAAACTGTACAAAAGTGTGGACGGTTAAGAGCCGAATACAGAAAACTGATCACCTTATAACAATCATGCAAAACAATGTATTAGATTATTTAGACGAGATTGTAAACAGCAAACCAGATAAAATTGCATTTTCTGATGGTATAGATAAATTAACTTTCCGCGAGGTTTTTGATTTGAGCAGGGCTGTTGGAACATGGATATATCAGAAGGGAAATTATAAAGAACCCATTGTGGTTTTTATGAACAAACATCCTAAAATGGTAACAGCATTTTATGGAGTAGTGGCAGCAGGATGTTTTTATGTGCCCATGGACGCAGAAATGCCAAAGATGAGGATTGAATTAATTATTAAAAATCTGAGCGCTAAGATGATGATCTGTGACAGAGATACTTTTGAGACTGCAAAGGAGTTTGAGTTTGAGGGAGAGATCATTGTCTATGATGATATATGTGAGACCCAGATAGATGATCAGGCATTGGCGTGCGTGCGGGATTCTGCTATAGATACAGATCTTGTCTATGTTGTATTCACGTCCGGTTCCACAGGGATTCCGAAAGGAGTAACAGGATGTCATCGGAGCATTATTGATTATATTGAGCAGCTTTCGGAGGTGCTGGCATTTGGGGAAGATACAGTATTTGGCAATCAGGCACCATTGTATTTTGATGCATGCCTAAAAGAAATTTATCCGACACTAAAGTTTGGCGCTACGACATATTTGTTGCCGAGAGACTTGTTTTTGTTTCCGATAAAGCTGGTAGAATTTCTTAACAAGTATCAGATTAATACAATATGCTGGGTAGTTTCAGCGCTGACAATGATTTCATCATTGGGAACTTTTGATGAAGCAGTTCCGAAATATTTACATACAGTTGCATTTGCAGGTGAAGTATTTCCTGTAAAGCAGTTTAACCGTTGGAAAAAAGTTTTGCCTAATGCAGTGTTTGTGAATCTGTATGGTCCGACAGAGGGGACAGGAGTCTGCTGCTATTATAAGATAGAACGGGAAATTCACGCCGATGAAGTGATACCAATAGGAAAACCGTTTAAAAATACAGCAATATTATTAATAAATGAAAACAATGAAGAAGCGAAAGATGGTGAATGCGGAGAAATATATATCAGAGGTACAGGCGTCTCACATGGATATTATAAAGACATGGAAAGAACAAGAAATGCCTTTGTCCAAAACCCTTTAAATGATGCTTATCCTGAGATTGTCTACAAAACAGGGGATATTGGACAATTCAATAAATATGGTGAGCTTGTGTTTGTATCCAGAAAGGATTCCCAGATTAAACATATGGGACATAGAATCGAGTTAGGTGAGATTGAGGCATATGCCAATATGCTAGAAGAAGTTGAACTGGCAGGATGTATTTATGATGGGAATCGGGATAAAATAGTGCTTTATTATACCGGAAACAGCACGCACAAAGAGGTGAAAAACGCAATAAAAGACATGCTTCCGGGATACATGCTTCCAAATCGTATCATAAGACTGGATAAAATGCCATTAACAGCAAATGGGAAGATTGACAGAATAGAATTAAAAAAAAATTCTCTCATGTGATTCTTAAAATATGTTTTTTCAGTATGATAGCTGCTGTTTTTTCTATGATGCTTTGGTTCATATATCTGCTGCTGCCTGTGTACTGTATCAAGTATGAAGTGACGGCTGAAGTAGGAGATCCCTGCCCTGAAATAACAGAGTTTCTGAATTGGGAGAACTCAGATGCCTGTTTTGTTGCTGACATAAATGAGAAAACGGTATTGAACAATATAGGAGATTATGGAGTAGTTATTTATGCTTATGGAAGAAAGAGTGCTTCTGTAATTCATGTAAGAGATACAATTGCGCCAACGGTTACAACAAAGAATGTCTGTATTTATTCAGGAACTGAAATTCAGCCAGATGATTTTATAGAATCCATAATGGATAGGACAAAAACGTCAGTACGCTTTCAAACGCAGCCAGATTGTGAGACAACAGGTATTCATACAGTGATTATAGAGGTTGAAGATGAGGGAAAAAATATAACAGAAGTGAAAGCTGAACTGGAAGTTATTCATGATAACGAACCGCCTCAGATCAATGGCGTAGAGGAAATCACCATCACCGCGAATGAGCGTGTTCAATATAAGAAAGGCGTCACAGTCACAGATAATTGTGACAAAAATGTAAAACTTGTAATAGATACAAAAGATGTTAATACGAGTAAAGCGGGAGATTATAGTGTGACGTATTCAGCAACTGATTCAGCCGGAAATAATACCGTTGTTTCTACCATTTTGCATGTAAAGCCCATTACAGCCGAGACCGTGACAGAAGAGATTATTAATGCAGAGGCAGACAAATTATTGTCGGAGATTTTAAATGAAGCTATGACTCCATATGAAAAGGCAGAGACAATATACTGGTGGTGTCATGATCATATAGCGTATTCTAATGGAGCATCTAAAGAGAATTGGGTGGAAGGGGCATATCAGGGAATACTGGAACAAAAGGGAGATTGTTATACATATGCCATGACTGCAAAGTGCCTGTTGACAAGGGCAGGGATAAAAAATATGGATATTGAGAAAATACGGAAAAATAATTCTATGCATTACTGGAATCTCATCGAGCTTGGGGAAGGATGGCATCATTTTGATTCCACCAGACGGGCAGACGGCGCTACATTTTTTTATTTGACAGATGAGGAACTGATGAAGTACTCCAAGACACATAATGGCACACATAATTATGACAGGGAGCTGTATCCAAACATACAATAAATGTGATGAAAGGTGAAGTTGAAAGGATGATATTTTGAAAAAAAGGAAAGGTGGGAAGCGTAGAGGAAACAGAAAAGAACATTCCATTTTATGGGGATCAGTGATTGCAGGGATCGTTGTATGCATAATGTTTTATTTATGGCACACCCATTTAAAAAACGAGTTGAATGATATAGATATCTTCTTTCAGAATAATACAATATCTCTTACGTGGAAACCATCATTCAAACTGGATGCATGCCGTCTGTACAGATATGATGAATGGACTAAAGAATATTTACCTTGTGGGGAATATACGGGACAGACAATGCTTCTAAGTGGCGAATCAATCACAGAATATATGAAACTACGTCTGAGGGCAGTAAATTATATAAAAATATTTGGATTTGGGATAGCAATTCCCGGTTATTCGCGGGACTTGACGATCATGCCAGTAGATTTTGGAGATCTTGAGCTGAATATGTCAGCTGACCCGGCAGGCAGGTTAGTACATATTACGTGGAATGCTGAAATGGCAGATACTTATGAAGTATATCTGTTTGATGAATATGGGAGACGACAGGTATATGAACAAATAAGTGGCAATGAAATCATGCTTGATTTTAATGATAAAATTCCAATGCCAGAAAATGATGCTCCAGTTAAAGTGGCTGTGCGTGCTGTATGCCATGAGAAAGATTATACACTGTATGGTCCAATGTCTGATATCGTTATGATTGAGCGTGAAGATTTACTGGAAAAAGAACTGTTTTTGGAATGGCAGCAGACCAGTGAAAGGCAGTATGCATTAACATGGCAGGTGTGCCGGGGAGAGTGGTATGAAGTCCAGCAATGGCTGCAAGAGGAGCAGCGCTGGCAAACGAAAGAGATTTTTCACCGGACTGAAAACCTGTGTTATCAGACAGGACATCTTCCTTCCAGCAGACAGATTCGGTTTCGTGTTATATCTTATATTGATCCTGATAAGCGTGATCAGGAGGAGTTTGAATCAGAACCTTCAGAAGTGACATTTCATACGGATATGTCGCCATTGTATTGTACGATATGGCCAATCATACCGCTTCATCTTCTGGATAACCCGGATTCAGAAAGAAGTTTGGGTGAAGTTCCGGCGGGGGAAGCTCTATGCGTTTTGGAGGAAAGAGATGGATATTTTAAGGTTTTTTATAAGGAATGTATTGGATTTGTGGATTCATCTTACTGCATGATTAATTTACCCGAATATATAGGTGATTTGTGTGATTATAACATTACCAGCAGTGTTCATAGTATGTCTTCGATACATGGATATGATATTCCGGGTATTACAGGAAAAGTAATTAAAGGATATGAAAACATATGTCTCGGTGATGGTGAATATTTAGTGCCTTATTTGTATCCATGTACCGAAAAATTGTGCAGGGCAATAGAGTATGCAGCTGAAGATGGTTATCGTTTTCGAATCTATGACGCTTTTCGTCCAAATGAGGCGACGCGATACTATTATGATATTACGGAGTCTGTGATTGATCAGCCAATAGCAGGTGAACAGATGGATTCAGAAATTACTCTGCGTGAAATGATGACAAATAATGGGAAATACAGGCTTTCTAGTTTTTTAGCAGCATCAATTTCCGCACATAACAAGGGGATTGCTTTAGATCTCACATTGGTTGATCTGAATACAAATGAAGAACTCAAGATGCAGACTTACATACATGATTTGAGTGCATATGCTGCAATTGTACAAAACAATGATAATGCACGTTTGCTGGCAAAGTATATGAAGGAAGCTGGGTACAATGATTTGTTTTCAGAGTGGTGGCATTTTCAGGATGATGAGACCAAAGAAAAAATTGGATTAAAATCATATTTGAGAGAGGGCGTATCAGTTGAAGGGTGGAAAAAAGATGACACAGGCTGGAGATACCAGTTGAAGGATGGCAGTTTTTATGAGGACACAATAGAAGTAATAAATGGGAAAGAGTACAGCTTTGATGAGGAAGGCTACTGTGTAGAGGATTTATGAGTGTTTTATTGTTTTTGTCACAGATCTATATCTGTTTTATTATAATCAGGAGAAAATCACTGCTCATAGAAACTATGCAGGAGAGAGTCTGGAAAGTGGTTATTTTTTCTGGCGGTCTGCTTTCTGTTTATACAGGGATAGATAAGGGAGAAAGTATATATGGTCTTCTGAGATTAGGTGTTTATCTGATTGCAGGGGTGGCATTTCAACAAATCAGGGACAAAGACAGGCAGCGCATCTTGTCATCTATACCTGTGCTGGGAGTCATTTTATCTGTGTGCAGTCTCTTTCATGACTGTATATTGTTTCGATACTGGATTGCACTGCCGTCAGGGAGGCTTGCGGGTCCATTTGAATATCCAAATACAATGGCGCTATTTCTCCTGCTGGGTGTGATTGTTGCAGAAAGGTTATGGAAACAGGGCAAACGTATTATTCAATTCTTGTTGATAACCGGTGTGATTGCGACAGGCAGCAGAACTGTATTTGTAGTACTTTGCTTCTATTTGCTTTATTGTTTTCTGAGAAGTCACGGGAAAAATAAAACCTTTATGATATTGATAGCTCTAATTGGTTTGATTATCTATATTACTGTTACCTGCGGACAGAATTTATACGGTTTTGGCAGATTTATGAAAATAAATATCCATTCAAGTACATTGCAGGGAAGATTGCTTTACTGGGAAGATGCGCTGAGGATGTTGATAAAACATCCATTGGGTTTAGGTTATATGGGATATTTTTACTTGCAGCAGACAGTACAGGCAGGGGTATATAGCGTTCGTTTTGTGCATAATGAGTGGCTGCAATGGTTATTGGATTATGGAATGCTGGCAGGAATTGGACTGGTAGTATATTTTATCAGGCAGTTTAAGTTGAAGAAAATGGGAGCTATGCAAAAGGAGCTATTAAGCATAATTGCAGTGTGTAGTTTTTTTGATTTTCATTTACAGTTTACAAGTATTGTATGTATTGTGTTATTACTGCTTCCCCAAGGAACTGTTGTCTGTACTGGCAGACAATTATTAAAATGGAGATGGATCATTGTTTTTGGAACAGTTGCTGCCACAGGATTGTTTGTTGCAGATACAATGGCGCAGTACTTTGCAGCTCAGGGTAATTATCAATATGCAATAAAGTGTAATCCACTCTCAGCACAATATAAACAGGAGTATTTATTACAGTCAGAAGATTTGAGGAGTGCGGCAGAATATGCAGATAAATTGCTCAGGGATAACCAATATCTTTATACAGCGTATTTAATTAAGTCAAATGCAGCAGCGCAGGAAGGGAGAGTAGATCTTTTTATAGAAAACCGAAGGCAGGTTTTGAAACTTAGAAAATATAAAGTAAAGGAATATGAAGATTATTTTCAGATTTTATTATCATGGTATATAAAATCATATACTGAGAAGAATGATGAGGTGATGATTCAATGTAAAAGAGCAATGAAAGAAATTCCCAAAATGATTATGACCGTGAAAAAACAGACAAGTGTCAGAGCCTATCGTATACAACAAAAGCCAGATTTAAATTTTAATAAAGAATATGAGAAAATCATCGTTAATTTGTGAGGAGGAGATATTGGTGGACAAACGAAAAAAGAGAAGCGTAATGGCGGCAATCATTGTCGTTTTGATTGTGTTAGTGACAATTCCAGTAATCAGAATGCAATCAGGTGGTAAAAAATTAGATGATCTTTTAAAGCTTGGAGAAAAATATTTAGAAGATATGCAATATGAGTCTGCAATAGCGGTATTTGATGAAGCGATCGCAATTGAACCTAAATGTGCTGAGGCATATTTGGGTAAAGCCAAGGCACAATATGCTTTGGAGTTGTATCAGGACGCGATTGAGACCTTGAGGACAGGTATCGAGCAAGTAGAAGACCCTACAGAATTAGAGGCTTTTCTGCGACAGATTCTGGACGAGCTGTCTGCGAAAAATGAAGGCGAGCCAGAGCCGGAGGAGGAGATTCGGGAGTCAGAGGTCATTGCTGAGGAAGTACATGCGCCAATTAAGCTGAACTATAAACAGATTACGCGCAGAATTGATACAGAAGATCCTGAAATCCAATTAGAGGTATTGGGAGATCATGATGAAAAATACATATGGGAAAGCAGCGATCCCGAATGTGCTACAGTATCTGATACAGGACTTGTCACATGTCAGCCGGTAGCTGGATATTCTTATATTTCAGTTACTACGGAGGAGGGAAAAGATAAGGGTGAGGGGTATTATGATTACTGTGAGATCTATATAACAACTGATGAACAGTCTGAGAGTGTCAGGGTCGCTATCGATGATGGGAATGATAATCAGAAACAGTATCTGGTTGTAAAATTATCAGAAACAGAAGATGGACAGATGGCAGAGATAATACATGATGTATACTATTCGGGAGATATATTGATTCCTGAGCAGCTTACATATCATGATGAGACGATACCAATTACAAATATTTCATATAATGCATTTAGCTGGTCTTATGAAATGAAAAGTGTATTTATACCGGCTTTTGTAGAGAGTATAGGAGAAAGTGAATACTATTCTCCCAATCCTTTTGGATATTGTCTGAATTTAGAAGAAATTAGAGTCGATGAAGAGAATACAAGTTTTCAGGTAGCAGATGGGGTGCTTTATTCTAAGGATGGAAAGAAATTAATTGCTTATCCTGCTGCCAAAGCTGGTCAAAGTTACACAGTACCACAGGAAGTGGAAATGATTTTCCCCAATGCATTTACTGGATGTAAGAATTTAGAGACAATATTGGTCGAGGAAGGGAACCCGTTTTATGAATCCGTTGAGGGTGCGCTTGTAGATAAAAGAGCAGGAGAATTGATTGCATACCCTGCCGGGAACAAACGTATCCGTTATACAGTGCCTGAAAATGTCACGACAGTAGCGGAAGGCGTTTTTTATGGCAGCTGTTTGGAAGATATTGTATGCAGATCAGTTGAATATGTATATTTCAGTCAGTTTTTGGGATGTGAAAAACTAAAAAGGATTGAATGCGGACAGGGAACCCGATTGATTGATATACCTATATATGAGGATATTCATAACATAGAACTTGCGGGTTTTGAGGCAATGCAGAATTTGGAAGATTTAACAATCCCTCTTTGTGAAACACAGGATATAAATGATTTTGCACACCTGCAAGGACTTAAAAGGTTGTCAATGAATGCGAATGAGCGCGTGTTAGACTTGAAGGTATTGGGAACACTTAAAAGTCTGACAGATTTACAAATTATAGGAATGGATCATGTAAAGGACATTTCATGGCTAAGTGATTTGGAATATTTGGAAAGTGTATACTTTAATGTACAGGAATATTTGGATGAAAGTATTGATTTTAATGTACTGAAAGAACTCAAAAATGTTGAGCGGTTAGATATATGGGGAATAGGTACTTTGTCTGATATCTCATGGCTTAGCGGTATGGAAAACCTAAGAAATGTGAGTCTGTATATGGAAAGAGCCGAAATTGAAGATTTGTCACCACTCTTGGAACTGGATAATTTATACAGTGTTTCATTTAGCAGTCAGGAAAGTATGGAGAATGAAGAGATCATGATACAAGCTGAACATATCAAAGCAGAAAAACCAGAAGTGAGTTTTTATATCTTTGAGTAAAATTGTATCGAGGTGAAAATTGAAGGGAGCATCAAGATGGTATTTAGTTCAATTCCTTTTTTGTGTATTTTCTTTCCATTGACTGTTATATTTTATTATTTGCTGCCTTCAGGAAAAATTAAAAATTATTTTTTGCTTTCAGCGAGTATGCTGTTTTATGCATATGGGGAGGGATATTTTGTATTTTTGATGATTGCTTGTGCATTTATCAATTATGTACTTGCAGGACTGATGGAATACTTTCATAAAGCAAAGAAAGGATTACTTTTTATTGCTGTAGTAATTGATCTGGGGACTCTTGGTATATTTAAGTATACAGAAATGATCATTCTGACAGTAAATAATGTAATAAATTTGGAATTGACAGTACCACAGATCCGCCTTCCAGCTGGAATTTCATTTTTCATATTTCAGGCATTATCTTATGTGACAGATGTATACAGAGGCAAAGTGGAAGCCAGTAAAAAGTTTTCTAAAATTCTGTTATATATATCTTTTTTTCCGCAGCTGATTGCAGGACCAATTATCAAATACTATAGCGTCTCGGCACAGATTGAAAAGCGTGGGGCAGATTTGAGCAAGGTGTGTCAGGGAATGAGACGTTTTATTATGGGATTGTCTAAAAAAGTATTATTGGCTGATACACTGGCAGTGGCAGTGGATTCTGTGTTCTCTTTAGATTCTAGTGAATTGGGAATGGCAACAGCATGGATTGGTGCAGTCGCATATATGTTCCAGATTTATTATGATTTTAGTGGTTACAGTGATATGGCGATTGGAATGGGCAAAATATTCGGATTTGATTTTGCCGAGAATTTCCAATTGCCATATGCATCATCCAGTATTCAGATGTTTTGGAGAAGATGGCATATATCACTGACAGACTGGTTCAGGGAATACCTTTATATTCCTCTTGGTGGAAATCGTAAAGGAAAAGTTAGAACATGGATGAACAGAATGATTGTGTTTTTCTGTACTGGATTATGGCATGGTGCAGATTGGACATATGTTTTATGGGGGGTGTTTCATGGAGTCTTTATATCATTGGAAACAGTATTCCCTTATTTTACAAAGAGATTTAAAGTGTTGAGACATATTTATGTATTATTGGTAGTATGCGTTGGTTTTGTGATCTTTCGCTCTGATACGATGGAACAGGCTGTGATGATCCTCTCAGCTATGTTCACGAACTTTGAATGGAATTTGCAAATAGAAGCTGCCATGATGAGAATATGTGATAATTTGTTTCTGTTCGTATTGGTAGTATCGATGATTTGCGCCATGCCAGTATTTCAATGGATAAAGCAGGCAGAAAAACATTGGATTAAGGCAACAGGAAGTCTATATATCTTAAATGGGATGAGTTATGTATGTTCTGCGGCATTGCTGTTATTATGTATGATGAGTTTGGCTGGTGGAACATATCATCCGTTTATTTATTTTAGATTTTAGAGAATAAATGAATCAGAGGTTGATCATGCAAAAACAAATAAAAGGATGTTTAGAATGTTTATATTTAATGATAATATTTGGAATATGTCTGATACCGCTGTTGGCAATGAGTGTGAAAGCGTCTGACAACGAAAAAGAAAATCGGACGCTGGCGGCAATACCACAACGATATGGTCAGGAGGGGATAAACTGGAATTATATTCAGGAGCTGGGCAAATACTTTGAAGATCATTTTGCATTTCGTCAGGAACTGGTATCAATGGATGCAATGATTAAGGCAGAGCTTTTTGAGGTTTCTTCTGTCAGCGATGTGATTGTTGGGAAAAATGGCTGGTTGTATTATACTGCTACTTTAGATGATTTTCAGCATAGAAACCTCGTTTCGGATAGAATGCTGTTCAATATAGCACATAATTTGCTATTAATGCAGCAGTATACAGAATCAATGGGCAAGCAGTTTTTGTTTATAGTTGCGCCAAACAAAAATTCTCTCTACGGAGAAAATATGCCGGCGAGACTATCCTGCCAAGTAGCAGAAAAAAGTGATATAGAACGCCTCAGACCTTGGCTTAAACAAACAGGAATAAATTATGTGGATCTGTTTCAGTTGTTTTCTTCGCAGAATGAGATCCTGTATTATAAAAGGGATTCTCACTGGAATCAAAAAGGAGCAGTTCTGGTATATGACTTACTTCTCGATGCCTGTAATAAGAGGCATAAGATTTATGATGATGACGATATCCTGATAACAAATGATTACTATGGTGATTTGAACATGATGTTGTTTCCGACAGGGGCAAAGCCCGAGCAATATCTGAATTATAAAGGTGGAAACACATGGGAGTATCGTCAGGGAGAGACTGTAGAAGATACAATTATAATAACGGAATGCAAAGAAGGCAGTCAGAATTTACTCATGTATCGGGATTCTTTTGGCAATTCACTGATTCCTTTGATAGCAGGTGAATTTTCGAAGTCAGTATTTTCGAAGTATGTTCCGTATACAATGACAGATTTGGTGACGTATGAACCAGATATTGTTATATTGGAAAAAGTGGAACGTCATTTACACACACTGGGTAAAATTCCACCCGTGATGAGTGCGCCAGAAGTACGGCTGGATGAAGATTCCGTTATTGTGGATAATAATGCAAACTATAGCATAGTAAAGGAAGGGAGCTACTGGAAGATTACAGGAACTGTGGACAGTGAAGGTATGTCTGTAGACAGCCGTATTTTTGTAGAAATTGAGGAGCGGGAACATAACAGTGTTTATGAGACATTTTGCATAGAAATAAATGAAAAAGAGGGGAGGAACGATTTTGGATTTGCCATATATATCTCCGAGGTTGTACTGAAAAGTGATAATTTTAAAGTAAGAATATTAAAAGAAACAGAACAATAAAATGATGTCGAAATGGATGGATGAGCAATGAAAAGAATAGTAATATGTATGTTAGCTGGAGTATTGTTTGCAGGAAGTGTACTTGTTGTAGGAAAAGTACAGGGTATGAATAATGAAGAGACACAGGAATCCCAGTCTCAAAGCGAAGAAAATATAAGACAGGAAGCTCAGGAACCTGATTCAGTATTTGAGACAGAGGTGGAAGAAAAAGTTGCTATAGAGACCGATACACAGACAGAGGTAGAAATAGAACAGATAACACAGACAGAAGAAACTGAGCCGGCAGCCAAGGCACCGGCAAAAGCAAAAGCGAAAGCAAAGGCAGAGGCCAGCGCACAGATGAAAGCGGAAGAAGCTAAAATGTCAGATGAGACGCTGATTCAGGAGGAATCACCATCAGAAAATGCAGTTGTAGAGGTTAACAGAAGATATATAGAAGATTGCGGTTCTGATAGCGGCTATTGGGAAATTACATATTCTGATGGGCATATAGAATATCTAGATGAATAAAATATTCTGGGAGAAGAGTAATGAAAAAATATAGAATATATACTGTAATAGTAGTGTTTGTAATCAGTATGTGCCTTTCTGTACGGCAGAACAGCTTTTTGGTATATGCAAATGAACAGTCCGAAGTCGTGGGAGAACTTATTGGGAAAGATGGCAAAATTTATTTCATATATCCTGATGGTACACTTGCAATGGATTGGGTTCAGATTGGCAACGATTGGTTTTTCTTTAGCCCTTATGATGGTTCGATGGCAATAGATACTGTAATTAATGGATTTGTATTTGGAAAAGATGGCAAGTTTACTGGAATAGATACTGGAACGCCTGTAAATAGTGATCAGCAGTTAAAGGAAGTAGTGAACCATATTCTTTCTGTCATAATTCAGCCCTATATGACAGAAGAGGAGAAAATACATATCTGTTATATGCATATAATCAATAATACTGTCTATAAGAGAACATACGATACGCCTACAGGAGATTGGACCGGGGAGTATGCGATGCAGCTTTTTATGACAGGTGAGGGGAATTGTTACAAATATGCATCGGCTTTTGCATATCTGATGGCAGGGCTTGGATATGAAGCAAAAGTGATAACGGGAGAGGTTAGTGCAAGAAGAGGAGGTACTACTCCTCATGGCTGGACAGAAGTTAAGATTGGTGATGAATGGTATATCTTTGATACAGAATTGCAGGATGCAAATGGAAAAGATTATTATAAAAAAACGTATGATAACTATCCGTCCCTGCCTCTTATAAAAATGGTAGAGTGGGAAGTTCATTTTTGAATCCTTATAGATTCCTCTGGAAATACACAGGTACTAAGTGTATTCTCAGAGGAATTATGTGTTTCATTTAAGAGCTTCTCAGGCTCGAGATGACTTCCTGCGCATTAAAAGGTTTTGTGAAGAACAGCTCGGCGCCTTCCCGCAGCGCGTCCATGAGTTTGTCCTTCTGGCCCGCAGCGGAGATCATCGCAACCATCGCCTCTGGATCGTACTCTTTGATTTTCTTGAGGGCGGTCACGCCATCCATCACAGGCATTGTGATATCGAGCGTCACGATATCGGGTTCAAGCTCCTTATACAGCTCGACGCCCTCCTCGCCGTTTGTCGCCTCTCCCACAACCTGATAGCCGTTTTCATTCAGCAGTTTGATGAGCATCTTTCGAATCAGGGCAGAATCATCTACCACTAAGACAGTGGGCAGTGAGCTGGCAACGCTGGGGCTGAGTTCTGTCTTTTTCAGATTCAATGTATGGGGCTTCTCTCCGGGAACAAAGGCAGCGTCAGTAGAGATAATGAGGTCAAATTCTGAATCGTCAATATAAACCGGCATATAATAAGCATTGCCGGACAATTGCTGGTTTAAATAGACCTCTGGCGGAACCATCTCAATAAATACATCGTCGTCGCTGAGCACAGAGTCAAAAAGACCGTTGTTTAGGTTTGCAAATTCACAGACAGCGTCATACACTTCGTCGCTGCTGGTGACAGAGACAGATTTTGCGTAATTCTTGGCAAGCTTGATAATGCCGTCCAGCTCGTTTGCAGCGCTAAAACCAAGGAAAATATCGGCTTCCCCGACAGATTTTTGACCCGCAAGCATACTGTACGAATACTCGGTGGCTTTCTTCATTCTGCCAAAAAAGAAGTTGTTGGTGACAAAGCGGGTGAGATTACGCATGACAAGTCCGGCTAGGTCCGTGATGGTAGTATCCCGCACCGTGGCAAACAGTGGAACAATCGTCTCGAAATCATCCTCCTTGACCGCCTCGAGTTCCTCGTTTGTGAAGCCGTGTGCTTTCTGGAAGCCGTGAAGGTGTTCTGTGACGGCTTCCATAGACAGACCGAGGTTGTTGATGAGAAGCTGGAAAAATTTCATGGACACATCACCCTGTTTGCCCAGCAGCTCGGACACCTGATCTGGCGTGAGGTATTCCAGCTCGACAGCGATGTCACCGAAGCGGCGGTCCTGCAGGGTCTGCTGATGGTTGATCTCCTCAGCCTGCGCCTCTGTCAGCAGTCCCTCAGCGATGGCAATCGTGCCCAGCTTGACGCGCGTTTTCTGGATTTCCTCCTGAAATGTGTCCCTCTGCTCGATTGTGATCACGGATTGTCCGACCAAATAGTTACTAAATAGTTGTATAAACATAGTAATCGCACCTCTCTGTCATGTATTTGACTAATTTGATACTTCTATTTTATAAAATTATTGAAAATATAACAACTATAAATTTGAAAAAAATCGAAAATTTGGGAAATGTTACAAATTTTTGGACTTTTTACTATAAATATGGTATGATAGACAAAATTAATTATGGGAGGAATCGCAATGAGTGAACAAAATTATGACCATCAGATGAAAAAACTGCGCAGGGATCTTGCTTTTACCAGAGGGGTGTGCATCATTACTTCAATTTTAACACTTCTTTTACTCTGTGGCGGAGGCTATTTGTTTCTGCGAATGCAGGGTATTTTGGAGAATGTACAGCCTATTTTGGAGCAGGCGGCGGAAGTGGATATCGAGAATGTCAATGAGACTCTCTGGCAGATCAGGACGATGCTGGATACTGTCGATCTGGACTATGCGGTAGAGACGATGGAGCAGGCAGTGGCAGCGCTGGACGAACTGGACATCGACGCGCTCAACAGCGCAATCGAGGGACTTGACACGACAGAGCTCTCCGAGGCACTGGGGAACCTGAATGACGCAGTGGAGTCCCTTCAGCGCGTGGAGGCTTCGATTGGGGCTGTATTTGGCAGATGAGATGATAAGAGACAGTATGATTTGTCTAAAATATAAAAACGGAGGCGTAATACAATGCTGAAGAATTTTCTCACACAATACAATGCAAAGCTTGTCACGCCGGAGGAGGCAGTGCGCGTGGTAAAGAGCGGCGACTGGATTGATTATACAAGCTGTCTTGGCAAGCCGGTGCTCTTAGACAGGGCACTGGCAAAGCGCAGAGATGATTTGTATGATGTCAAGATTCGCGGAAATCTGATATCAGGTCCCATTGAGATTGCAGAGTGCGATGAGACACAGGCGCATTTTACGTACCATAGCTGGCACTGTTCCTCCTATGAGAGAAAGCTCTGCGATCGGGGGCTGTGTTACTATATTCCAATGGTGTTTCACAATAATGCTGCATACTATGAATATTTTTTAAAAGTCAACGTCGCGATGGTCAGTGTCTCGCCGATGGATAAGCACGGGTATTTTAATTTTTCGGTCAATACAGGGGTCGCAGCGCCGATTACGCGCATGGCTGAGTTTGTGATCGTCGAGGTGAATGAGCATCTGCCCAAAGTGCATGGCGGCTATGACGAGTGCATCCATATTTCTGACGTGGATTATATCGTGGAGGGGGAACATGAACCGTTTGCGGGCAGCAAGGCGATTGTGCCGACGGAAATTGACAGAAGGATTGCGGAGAAGCTTCTGCCCTATCTTGTAGATGGTGCGACGTTGCAGCTTGGAATTGGCAGTATGCCGAATGCGCTGGGAGAACTGATTGCAGAGTCCGACCTCAAGGATTTGGGCATGCACACAGAGCTTTGTTCCGATGCGTATCTGAGTATGTACAAAGCAGGAAAGCTCACCAACAAAAGAAAAAATATTGACAAGGGCAAAGGGGTGTTTGGCTGTGCTATCGGCTCGCCGGAGCTGTATGAATGGGTGGACGACAATCACGGCATCGCGGCGTATCCGCTGGAGTATGTCAACAGACCGAGCGTGATTGCCCAGATTGACAATATGGTTTCTATTAACAGTTGTGTCTCTGTGGATTTGTATGGTCAGGTGGCGGCGGAAAGTTCTGGCTCCAGACAGATCAGCGGCACGGGCGGACAGCTTGATTTTCTCATAGGCGCTTCTGCCTCCAGAGGCGGCAAAGCCTTTATCTGTATGAGCTCTGTGTATAAAGATAAGGAAGGCGTGTATCATTCCCGTATCCGTCCGCAGTTTGACGGGGATATCATCACCTCACCGAGAAGTCAGGTCTACTTTCTGGCGACAGAGTACGGCGTGATCAATCTTGAAGGGCGTTCCACATGGGAGCGGGCGGAGGGGCTGATCTCCATCGCGCACCCCGATTTTCGCGAGAGGCTAATCGAGGAGGCGGACAAACGCAAAATTTGGCGGCGGTCGAACCGGCGGTAAAATAATAAAAGAAAGAGATTGAAAAATAATGTCAGACGATTTCACAACCACTACGCTTCATGGCAGGACATGCCACCTCTATCAGCAGAACACTGCGCATACTTTTCCACGGCTTCCAGTGTTTTATTGGGGAATCAGCAGGGGAAATAAAGATGCTGTAATGACAGTTGTGTCATATTTAAAGACACATCAGCCCAAAGCCGGCTTTTTACTGGCAGCGTATGAGTCTGAAAGCTGGAATGATGATTTCTCGCCGTGGGCGGCGCAGGCAGTCTTTGGGACAGAAGCCTTTGGCGGGAAGGGGGAGGATACCTTCGAGTGGCTCACCGCGTGCTGTATGCCATTCGTTGAGCGGGGGATGTGCGAAATTGCCCGTTTTCCGGTCGGATATTCTCTTGCAGGGCTTTTTAGTCTATGGGTATACTGTAAATGCGAATTGTTTGCAGGAGTGGTCAGTTGTTCCGCCTCCTTGTGGTATGAGGGCTGGCTGGAGTATGTGCAGAAACAGTCCATGAAAGTCCGCGAAAACAAGAGTATGTATCATTACATGAGCCTTGGCGACAAGGAGCATCAGACGAAAAATAAGCGGATGGCAGCCGTGAGGGACTGTACCAAAGAAACGTATGCGCTGCTCTGTGGGCATCAGCCGCATCAAAGAGATATTTTGGAGTGGAACCATGGCGGGCATTTCGCGGAACCGGATTTGCGGATTGCAAAAGGAATTGATTGGATTTTGAGACAGTTTGAGGTATAATAAAAGCAGCGTAGAAATGAATTGAAGGAGGAATTAACAATGAATATCCCAAGCAGCGAGAGACTGGAAAAGGTTTACGGAGAAAGTGTAGAGAGTGCGGCGCGTTTGAAAGCGCTGGCAGAGCAGTTTCAAGAAAAGTATGGACATGACGAGGCAGCGTTTTTTACCGCGCCGGGCAGGACGGAGATCATCGGAAATCACACAGACCATAACGGCGGCAAGGTGATTGCAGGCAGCATTGACTTGGATACGGTCGGTGCGGCATTTCCCAATAACAGCAATGTGATTCACATTACAAGTGAGGGCTATAGTCAGGAAATCGTTGTGGACATTGATGCGCTTGACAGCATTGCCAAGGGCGGCGGGACTGTGGCGCTGCTTGCGGGTATGGTAGAAGGCGCGCAGAAGTTTGGCTTTCAGGTTGGCGGATTTGATGCCTGTGTGTCTACGAACGTGATTGCAGCGGCAGGCGTCAGCTCGTCCGCTTCGTTTGAGATGCTGGTGTGCACGATTGTCAACCATTTCTTTAACGATGGGGCGATGAGCTGTGCGGATTATGCCAAGATTGGCAAATACTCTGAGAATGTGTACTGGAATAAGGCTTCGGGCATGATGGACCAGATGGCATGTGCAGTGGGCGGCCCTGTGCTGTTTGATTTTGCAAACGGAAGCCAGCCGGAGTACAAGCCGCTCTCATTTTCTTTTGAGAAAAAAGGATACCGCCTTGTCATCGTAAACACTGGCAAAGGACATGCGGATTTGAGCGAGGAGTACTCAGGGATTCCAAATGAGATGAAGGAAGCGGCAAAAGTACTCGGTGTGGAGTTGCTGTGCGAGACAAATCTTGACAGCCTGCTTGCACATGTCAATGAGATTCCCAATGACAGGGCAGTGCTGCGCGCAATTCATTTCTTTGAGGAGAATAGAAGGGTCGATGAGATGGCTGCGGCAATTGGGAAAGAGGACATTGATACAGTGCTGAAGCTCGTGAAGGAGTCTGGCACTTCCTCGTGGGAGCTGTTGCAGAACTGTTATTCGTTACAGGACTGCAAAGAGCAGAAGATCACAAGGACACTGGCGCTCACAGACCTGTTTTTAAGGGGAATCGGCGATGGTGTATGCCGTGTGCACGGCGGCGGCTTTGCGGGCGTGATCATGTGTCTGGTGCCGCTTGCGGAGGCGGACAACTATGTGCGTTACATAGCGCAGTTCGTAGGGGAGAGCAATGTATATCCAATGAATATCAGGGCAGTAGGGGCAGTCAGAATTTAACTTCGCTGCGTTCATTTATGGGATAAGCCGTCAGGCTTATCCCTTTTGACATTTTACATTGCAATTTATACTATAGTTTTGTATAATTATAAATGTTCAGTACATGATTATGCATATGTTTCGGGGAGGCATACACTACACAAGAAGGATGGGGGACACATGAACTGTAGATTGGGTTTATATCGTAAATATATGTTGTTTTTGATGCTGGGTATGTTTCTTAGCTGCCTGTTTTTTGAACAGACAATGCAGACCGTCCATGCAGAGGAGACAAGGTTTGACGTTGAGGCGAGGCTGCTGCCGTCGGACGGGGGTACCTATGATATTCAGCTAACCATTGAGAACTGCGGTGAGGACTGGGAAGGAGTCGTGCAATTGCTGGTAAACGGCGATCCGGGTAAGGATATTTATGACTGTGCGTATGATGTACAGATTTCACTTCCGCAAGACAGCATCAAACAGTTTGTGACCCACATACCCAAGAAAAGCATTGAATACATTGAGTATCCAGTCAAAGTAGTATTTTGGGATAATAAGAAGCAGAAAACAGAGGAGAGGCAGTTAAACCGGCTTTTGACAGATGGAGCCAGTGTGCTGTCTATGGGGATTCTAAGTGATGCGTATCCGGCGCTGACCTATCTGGATATGGGCGGAAGAGAGCTGGCTTTTGAGCGGTCGTACTTTCCAGTGAAGTTAAAACAGCTCAATCGTGACACGCTTGCAGACGAACTTGGCAATCTTACGTTTTTGGTAATAGATAAATATAATACTTCGGCTTTGCCATATGACACGGTGAATGCGGTTGAACAGTGGATTGACCACGGAGGCATTCTGCTTGTTGGGACTGGCAGTTATGCAGAGGATACGCTAAAAGGGCTTCGGTATCTGAAAATGGACGTCACAAAAATAAACAATCCCGGGGAGAACAAAAGTATACAGGCGTATAATCTGAACCTGTACAAACTTCCTGTTGCAGAGCTCAATGACCGCACAGGCATGTATCAGCTTCATACCAGACCCCATGCATTTGTAAATAATTGGGGAGACGGCGCGGTAGGGATTGTGCCTTACGCACTGTCAGAGCTTGGCAAGCTGGATACATCTGCATATCGGAATGGCAGTACGAGGGAGGATTTTACCGAGATGCTTCTCGACGAGGTGAGCAAAGCAGCAAATTCACGGTTTAGAAAATCAGAGGAATATAATCTGGCAGCGAAAACCTCCTACATTTTTAACCTAAGCTTTAATATGTTTGGGAACAGCAATGAACAACTCCATTTTGGCCTGCTGGGAATGCTCGTTGCTGCCTATGTCATCTTTGTGGGACCAGTGCTGTATACGATATTGAAGTACGCTGACAAAAGAGACTATTACTGGTTTGCGGTGCCTGCCACGACACTGGCAGGTATTGTAATGATTTATTTTGCGGGAAGAGGCTTTGAGGTAGGGGATACAAAAGTATATTCCATGTCTGTCAGAAATCTCGACGAACAGGAGTATCTTACTTATCTGCGCTGCTATGATGCCAAACACCGGGAATGGTCGCTGCCGCTTTCAGAGCAGTATGCCTCCGTAGGGCCGCTGGTGGGGATTTACTACGATAACAGCTACAAGGAAAGCTACTACCATCATATACGGCAGGAGGGGGACAGGCTGATGTTTGGCATGGTGCCCAATGCCAGCTTTGAGGAAGGCTTTTTTGTGGCAGAGGGTGCCAAACAGACAGAAGGCGGCACGATTCAAAGTGAAGTAAACTATGGAGAACATGGCATCTATGGAACCGTAACCAATGAGACCGCGTGGGATTTTGCGTATTTTGCGGTCATATATGATGACACGCTGTATATTTATAAAGATTTGCCGTCAGGGGAAAGCTGCGAGCTTGGTGAAACCAAGAAGGCCTTTAGCGGAATTGGATATACAGAAGAACCCGGCGCTGTTTATCTGGAAAACTTTTTGGGAGAACTCTATGACCAGAATCAAAAAAAAGATTTGGATACTATTGCAGCGCTGGGGGCTGCGGTTGAGATGGTGTATTCAGATAAAAACCGCTATAAAACCACAGTGATCGGCGTGACAGAGGACTGGGACAAGGCTGTGGACGGCAACTGTAATGAGACGGCAGTTGGGTGCGTGTATGTGATTCGATAAAGGGGGAAAACGATGCTGTATATCAATAATCTGACGAAAAAATATGGCGCTTTCACGGCAGTCAGACAGTTGTCCTTACATATTCCAGAGGGGGATTTATTTGGCTTTGTAGGGCCGAACGGCGCGGGCAAGACAACAACAATCCGCATGGTCTGCGGGCTGTTAAGAGCGACCAGCGGTTCGATCAAAATCGGGAATATCAAAGGTGCTGTGGGGAGTAAGGAGATGAAGCGCATGATTGGTTATGTGCCGGATTTTTTCGGGGTTTATGATAACTTGAAGGTGCGCGAATACATGGATATGTACGGTTCGATGTATGGCATGTATGCGAGGGAGACCGCGAAGCTGGCAGACGATTTGTTAGAGCTGGTCAATCTCTCTGACAAGAAGGAGCTCTATGTGGACACGCTCTCGCGCGGAATGAAACAGCGGCTGTGCGTGGCGAGGGCATTACTCCACAATCCCAAACTTTTGCTGCTAGATGAGCCCAGCTCTGGTCTGGATCCGAGAGCGCGGGTGGAGATGAAAGAGCTGTTGAAAAATCTTCATTCAATGGGAAAAACAATTTTGATCAGCTCTCATATTCTCTCTGAACTTTCGGAGATGTGCACCAGTATTGGGATTATGAATCATGGACAGCTCATCACAGCCGGGCGCATCGAGGAGATTATGTACCAGCTCTCGGGCGGAAAGAGGATTCATATACAGATTTCATCAGAGATGGAAACGGCAGTGCGTATATTGAAGGAACATGCGGGCGTTGTGCTGGAGTCTGTCATGGAAAATGAAGTGATTATCACGAACAGCGGTACAGATGAGGAGATCAGTGCCCTGATTGGCGCACTGCTTCAAAATAAGGTTATTTTGACAGGCTTTTACAAGGAGGAGGGAAATCTCGAGTCCTTGTTTATGCAGTTGACAGGAGGAGGTGAACCGTCATGAGAGTACAGTTGAATCCGATCGTCAAGAAGGATTTGCAGGTGACGGCGCGCAGTATGCGGTTTAGCTGGGGATTATTTGCCTATGAGGCAGTGGTTGCGCTGGCATTTTTGCTGGGGCTCAGCTCCATACAGTCGAGCGTTGACGGCTATTACGGCGATGGGAATATCTATCAGGAGTTGATAAATTTGTTTCCTGTGCTGGCAATCGCACAGGTATGTATTGTTTCACTGATTGTACCGGTTATGACAGCTTCCTCCATCTCAGGAGAGAAGGAACGCCAGACCTTTGATATCATGATGACAACCTGCATGTCACCCTTGTCCATTGTGTTTGGTAAGGTGTCCTCCGCAGTGCTTCGCGTGCTGTTTTATGTGATGGGCAGTCTGCCCGTTATGGCGTTGTCGTTTGTGGTGGGCGGGCTAAGCTGGAGTGTCCTGTTTTACTTTGTGCTTGCAGTCATTGTTTTGTCAGTCTTTGCAGGGAGTATCGGAATCTTGTGTTCGTCTCTTTGCAGACGCTCAATCTCCGCGGTAATCCTGACTTTTGTGATGTATTTTGTTCTAAATATCCTGACCTTTTGTCCGCTTTTTGTGTACCTGTTTGGGAGCTGGGAGGAAGAAAGCATGGGAGAATGCCTGCTGCCCTTGCTGTTTAATCCGAATGTGTTTTTCGAGGAATTTTTTATGCAGGTTATGACGGGTGAATCTATACTGGGAAGTACAGGAGAGTCAAACTTTATTAAAACCGAAGTGGGCTATTTGACGTATTGTTTTACCTATGGGAAAGTGTGGGTATTCCTGTCCGCAGGATGCATTTTGCTGCTGGCGTTTCTGTTTATGCTGATTGCGGCGTGGCGGATTGATCCGCTGAGCGCAGCTGCTGAGAGAAAGCCGGCGAAGAAGAAAAGCAAATAAATTTTTATGATGCAGAAAATGGAGGAAGTATGGAACAGAGAGCGTTTGTGAAGATGATTCACGCCTTTCAGCGGAGAATGAATATCGCATCGGTGCTGCAAAAGTCCATTGCGGCGCTATGTATCGGCGCGGCTGCTGGCATTTTGTTTCAAGCCGCCGCGCTGGTGGTTCCGTTTTATTATGCCAGTCTCTATTCAGGTCTGGCGCTGGCTCTTTCGCTTTTGACTGCGCTGGTGCTGGCTTACGTGAAGCGGATTTCGCCAGAGCAGGCTGCGCTGGCGATGGACAGTTTTGGCTTTGATGAGCGGATTATCACGGCATATGAGTGTCTGGGGCAGGAGAGCGTGCTGGTCAGGCTCCAGCGGGAGGACGCCATGAACCAGTTGGCGGAGCATCAGGACAGAATCAGGATGGCGCTGCTGCCGTCATGGAAAAAGCCTGTGCTGCTGCTTGGATTTCTTGCGGTGATGTCAGGGCTTGCGCTTCTTCCGTCTGCGGTGAAGGAACGTGCCAGAGAACTTCATGAGGTCAGGAAGGAAGCAAGGGAACAGATGAAAGAACTTGATGAGCTTGCCAGTTCAATTGACAAGCTTGCGCAGGAGGAGATTTCCCAAGAACAAAAAAATGCATTGCAGGAGATGCTGGGGAGTCTGGAGGCTTCACGGACAGAGTTTGAGCAGGCAGATTCTGCAAAACTGCTCTTTGCCGCAACGAATAAGCTCGAATATAAATACGCAATGATGGGCAGTGAGCTGGAAGAATTTGCAAAACGGCTGCGCGATGGCGTGGCGGCTTCACCGATGACGGCAGAGTCCATGCAGGTGCTGGCAGAGAGAATGCAGGAACTGGGCGGTATGCAGCTTGCTAAAGGAACTGGTGCGCAGACAGGCTCCAATCAACAGGGGCAGAGCGGCAGTCAAAACGGACAAGGCAGCAGTGGAAGTCAGGCTGGACAAAACGGTAATGGAAGCCAAAACGGACAAAATGGCAGTGGAAGCCAGACTACACAGAGCGGAAATCAAATGAGTGATCATTCTAAAGGCAGTGGCAGGGGAGTCGGGAGTGACAGTACACCGCATGATTATGTCAGTGTCCCAAATGACATAACTGACAGTGGAAATCTTACAGGAAATGCTGCAAATCACGAGGCTTCTGAATATTTCCGTGCCCAGAACGGACTTGGCTGGGAGGGAGAACACACGACATATGAGTCGGTGCTTGAAAGTTATGAGCAGAAGGCGTATGAGGGGATTGACGCGGGGCAGTATCCAAGTAACATGGAGGAAGTGATCAAGGAGTATTTTTCGAGTTTTAACCAGTGATTGTAAAATATTTGACTTTATATTTGATTTTTAATAGGAGAGAGGGATATGGACATGTTAGATCAGAATCTGCTGCAAAATCCGGGGTATGTAGCGCAGCGGATTGCAGCCTGTGAGCTGGAAATTCAAAAGGGAATGATCGGCCAGCACGAGATTATCCGTCAGGTGATGATTGCCATGCTGACAGGGGGAAATGTACTGCTGGAGGGAATGCCGGGACTGGGCAAGACAAGGCTTGTCAGCACGATCGCAAAGGTTTTTGAGCTGTCGTTCAAACGCATTCAGTTTACGCCGGATTTGATGCCAAGTGACGTGACGGGCACGAATATTATTATCAAAAATGAGCGGGGAAGTGCGTTTTCCTTTGAGCGGGGGCCAATATTTGCCAATCTGGTACTGGCAGATGAAATCAACCGTGCCACGCCCAAAACACAATCCGCACTGCTTGAGGCAATGCAGGAGCATACTGTGACTGTCGGAAATGAAAGCCACGCACTCGCAGAACCCTTTTTTGTGCTTGCGACACAGAATCCAATAGAAAATGAAGGAACGTATCCCTTGCCGGAGGCACAGCTTGACCGTTTTATGTTCAAAATTCTGGTTCGATTTCCCTCGAAGAAGGAGTTGAGGGAAATCGTGGAGCTGACAGAGGGGATACAGCAGCCACCGCTTCAGAGACAGTTTGACGGCGCAGGGCTTCTGGCGGCGCGTGCGCTGGTGGGGCAGATTCCTGTAGCAGATGCGGTGATGGATTATCTGCTGGAGATTGTGATGGCGACACATGCGCCCAATCCTTATATCCGGGAAGGCGCAAGCCCGAGAGCGGCGCAGGCGATGATACGCGCAGCGCGGGCGAAGGCATTTCTGGAGGGGCGCTTTAACGTCTCTTTTCAAGATGTGAAGGAGACTGCCTATCCTGTGCTGCGCCACCGCATTATACCAAGTTTTGACGCGATCAGCGAGGGTGTCAGCGAGGATGCAATTATTCAGGGAATTTTGGAGGACAGAAAAGTATGATGGAGATGATGCTGAATGCAGCTTTTTTTGACAGGCTTTCAAGGCTGCGGCTGGCGATGGGCGGCAAGTCCTCCATGAATATGACAGGAAACCGCAAATCCATGCAGAAGGGTTCTTCGACGGAGTTTTCTGATTTCCGGGAATATATGCCGGGCGATGATCTGCGGCGCATTGACTGGAATGCCTATGGGCGCTTGGATCGGCTGTACGTGAAGGAATACATGGAGGAGAAGGAAACTGTTGTTTCGATTTTGATAGACACCAGCGCATCTATGCGGTATGGCGCAAAGAGTAAGAGCGCGCTTGCCTGTATGCTGGCTGCGGCACTCGCCTGCATGGGTCTCAATAACATGGACCGTGTAGTGCTCTATGACATGCAGAATATGCAGACGCCTTTTGTGGCTGGCGGGGGAAAGAGGGCACTGCCGAGACTGGCAGGTTTTTTGTCAGGTCTTACATTTGAGGGTCGCGTGGAGCTCACAGAGGCAGTCAGGAGACTTCCGGCAAAGGGGGCAGGCATGACCATCATTTTAAGCGATTTTTTGCAGGATATATTTTTGGAGCCAAAGGCGGAGGCGCTGGGTAACATGCTGCGTTTTCTGAATTACAGAAAACAAAATCCAGTGCTTTTGCAGGTGCTGGCAGGTGAGGAGTTGTCAGTGGAACTGACAGGCACCAAAAACCTGATTGACATGGAGGAGAACAGTGCCCTGCGTCTGACGCTGGACGCTGCGAGTATACGGGTATATCAAGCTGCACTTGGGGAATTTCTGTCGTCTTTGCGGAGCATGTGTGCGAAGGCAGGCGCGTTTTATGCGGTGTGCAGCACAGAGACAGCGATTGATCAGTTGATTTTTGAGGATTTAAGGAAATTATATGATATTTGAGAGCTTATGGCCGTTATTGTTTCTGGCAGCAGTGCCTGTCATCATTATTTTGTATCTGCTCAAGCCAAAGGGGGAGGATTATCTGATCTCCTCCAATCTTCTCTGGAAAGAGCTGTTAAAAAACGAGCAGTCGCGAACCTTTTTGGAGAAATTTGTCCACAATATTCTGATGTATCTGCAAATCTTGATTACTGTGCTGCTGGTGATTGCGCTGATGTCACCATTTATCAAGGTGGACGGACAGCGCGGCGGGCGCAAAATACTGCTGCTGGACACTAGCGGCAGTATGCAGCATGTCAGCGATACGGGAAAGAGCCGCATGGAGGAGGCAGTCAGCTACGCTTGCGACATCGTGCGAAATTCAGAGAATACGAAATTTTCCATTGTGACGACAGATGCAGCGGGGGTGAAGCTGCTGGCAGTTGATCTCACGGATACAGACAGTCTGGTGGAGACATTGCAGCGGCTTGAATGCAGTGATGGCGGCGGAACGCTGGTGCAGGCACAAAATGTCCTTGACACGCTGATGGGAGATACCGCACAGGAGGCGGCAGCGCTGATTGTCTGCACAGACGGCGAGGGTGCAGACGGGTTTGAGAAGCTGCAAAGCACTGGCGGAAAAGAGCTTTTTGTGGCAGGCGCTCCGTCCGCAAATATTGCCAACGAGTACACCGCATATACCAGACGGGAGGACGAGCTGTACGACGTGATGGTGAGCGTGGCAAATTACAGTGATGAGGAGGTTTCGTTCGAGGTCAGCCTGTATGATGAAAATAGTGCTGATGAAAAGCTGGTCGCATTGAAGCAACTGCACTTAATGCCATCGGAGAGCACATTCTGTCTCTTTGAGGCGGTGGAATGGCAGGGGCAGGTGCTCAGCAGCCGTCTGGGCAGTATTTCCTTTTCGGGAGGCGCCAGAGACAGCCTTTTGCGGGATAACATCTCACAGGCGGTAAAAGGGAAGAAACAGCAGCTTCACGGGCTGCTTGTCGGAGAGGGAAACACGTTTCTTGAAAAGGCGTATCTTGCTGTGACAGGAGAAAGCATTGCGAAGTCAGCGTCGGATGACGCGCTGATGCGTACACCTTTACAGGAAATGGGATATAATGCAGTAATTTACGATGCAGGGACAAAACCTCAGTCGGCAGCGTCAAACCGGCTGGTATTTGGCGCGCTGGGAGGAAGCGTGACAGAGACGCTCGAAAATGTAATACTGGAAGTAACGGACTGTGATTTGGCAGCGGGGCTGTCTGGCTTTACCGTTGGCGTGAATACTGCATACTGCTTTGACTTGCCGGAGGGGGCGCAGTGTTTTCTGGAACATGATGGACGCTGTGCAGGGTATTATAGGGAGGCGGACGGAATCCGTGAAATCGTGGTGGGATTTGATATCCGTGAATCAGACTTTCCCCTGCGGGCGGAGTTTCCTGTATTTCTTGCCAATGCGATGAACTATCTCACAGATACATCATGGCTTTCCTCAACGGTTTGTTATGCGGGCGAGGAGATCTTGCTGCAGCCGTGGGCAGAGCTCGACAGAACCCAGTTTGACAGCCGGCCTTCCAAAGCGGGCGTTTACAGCATCGGCAAGGAAAACAGTCAAGAGTCTTATGTGGTGCGCTTTCAGACGGCTACAGAGTCCGATGGCAGGAAGGAGGCAGAATCTGTGAGCGGCACAGGCGGACTTGGGCTTCAGAAGGTCAAGCGGACACTTAGAACACTCTTTTTGATTATTGTGCTGGCGCTGCTGGTTTTAGAGTGGGTGGTCTATGTGCGCCAGATGCGCTATCGTGGAAGATTTTATCTGGCAGTGAGAGGCTGTTTGGTATTCTGTATTTTTCTTGCATTGTCCGGAGTACGTTTATACAAGGGAAGCAGCCAGACCGCCACGGTGTTTGTGGTGGATTATTCCAACAGTAATGAGGCACACATTGGGGAGATGGAGGAGTATCTGGCGGAGGCTGTCAGCCATATGCCTGCTGGAAATGTCTATGGGATTGTGAAATTTGGAAAAAATACGCTGGTCGAGCAGTTTTTGACAAGTGAGAAGCATTATGCCGGGCTGATGACAGTGCCGGAGAAAACGGCGACAAATTTTGAGGAGGCCGTGTCGAAGGCGCTGATGATGATTCCGGCGGAGTACAGCAAGCGCCTTGTAGTGCTCACAGACGGCAAAGAGACAAGAGGAGACATTCGCAATATGGCACAGGCGCTGACGGCAAGCCGGGCAGAGTTTCTGACGCTGCTGTTTTCGCAGGAGGAAAAGCCAGACGCCTATATTGACAGCGTAGTTTTGCCGTCGTACCTTTATCCCGGTGACAAGTATTCGATCACGGTGCTGGTGGAGAGCAATTTTGACACGGAGGCAGTTCTTGCGCTCTATGATGGGAGCAGGCAGACAGCGGCGAATAACGTGCATCTGAACAAGGGGCGCAACCGTTTTGTGTTCAGCGCGCAGGTGAATGCAGAGGCTGGAAGAAATTCTATGGAAACGCTCCGTGTACAGGTGCAGGCGCAGGGCGATACCTGCGCGGAGAATGATTCTTATAACGCGTATTCCATCGTGGAGATGCCGCCCAGTGTGCTGGTGATCTCAGGACAGGAGACCGATACATCAGGCTTTGCGTCTGTATTAAATGCGGCAGGATGCAATTACAGCATGGTTTCGGCGCTGAATGCCCCCAATGAGATCAATGCCATGCTGGAATACAAGGCGATGATATTGGTGGACACTTATATTGATGAGCTGCCGGACGGGTTTCTGGCAAATCTGGAAACCTATGTAAAGGATTACGGCTGTGGTTTTGTCTGCTGTGGCGGAGAAAACAGCTATGCGCTGGGCGGATACCGCGATACCGTGCTCGAGACGGTGCTTCCAGTAGAGATGCAGCTTAGGAGCTTTAATGAGATTCCTTCAATGGCGATGGTCATGGTAATTGACCGTTCTGGCAGCATGAGCAGCTCTGTGGACGGCAGACGGCTCACCAATCTGGACATGGCAGTCCGCGCCGCAGAGGTGGCAGTTGACAATCTGGGCGATTCGGACTACGTGGGCATCTTAACATTCGATGACTGGTATCAATGGCAGACAGCGCTTCGGCAGGCAGACGATAAGCAGGCAATCAAGGACCAGCTTTGGCAGATTGAGGAGGGCGGCGGCACGACGATCAAACCTGCACTTAGGGAGGCTTATAACGTTCTTTCAAATAATCCTGCATCTGTCAGACATGTTGTGCTCTTGACTGACGGAATGGGTGAAACGAAAGATTACTCGGATATTATCAGCGATTACGCAGGCAGCGGCATCACACTTTCCACTGTGGCAGTGGGCGAGGGCGCAGACCAAAAAACGCTTGAGCAGTTGGCTGACATGTGCGGCGGCAGGTATTATTATTCGGATAGTTCCAGTGATATTCCGCGGATTTTTGCACAGGAGGTCTTTCTGGGCAGTGACAGCTATATTCAAAATGGAGTATTTTCACTGGCGGTACAGGGTGGACATGAGCTGACGGCAAACCTTTTTGCAGACGGCTGGCCAGCATTGTATGGATATGTTGCCGCGACGCCAAAAACTGCCTCAAATCCGGTGATTGTTTCCGGTGAAAAAGGGGACCCGCTTCTCACTGTATGGCAGTATGGGCTGGGGAGGAGCGCCGCATGGAACAGCGATGTCACAGGGGAGTGGAGTGGTGCTTTTGCTGGACAGGAGGACTATGTACAGCTCTGGAAACGCATCGTGGATTATACCACTGGCAACACGAATTTAGGTGAGGACCGCGTGGAGGTGGTGACAGCGGGAGACCAGACAGAGATTTTTTATCGGACAGAGGATTTTGACAGCGGGACAGAAATCATGGTGACAGTCATAAATCCCAGCGAAGAAAAGACGGAGGAGAGGCTGCGTGCATCGGCGCCGGGAAGTTACAGCGCGAAGATTTCCACACCACAGGCGGGCTTGTATCATTTTAATATATGCCGCACAAAGGGCGGCGAAATCCAGAACTATATGACGACTGCCGCTGCGGTACAGTTCTCAGACGAATATAAATTTGATGTGAGCGCAGCGTCTTATTTAAAATTCGCAGAACAGTATGGCAGGCTGCTCACCGGGAAAGAGAAGCTCTGGACACGAATCGCGGCAGGTGAGAGAGCGGGCTATCCGCTGACAAACTGGCTGCTGGCGTTTGCGCTCGTGCTGTTTCTGGCAGATGTGGCGATGCGCCGGCTTCAGTATGTGCCAAAACGGCTGCCGTTCCCAGCGGCTGTCAGGCACATAAAAGAACAGAAGATGCCTGTAAATACAGATTATGAGACACCAAGCGGCAATATGTCAGGCACAGCACAGAGACAGACTGTTAGAAACGCAGTGACACAGAAAAAGAAACGCAGACAGTCTCGGGAACAAAATACACTGGATACCTCGCAGCTTCTAAAGAAACGGGAGGAGCGCAATCAGCCAGTTCAAAAAACAGAGGAATAAAAGATGGAGCAGTTTAAAGCAATTGGATACTATAACTGCATCTGGCGAAGTTTAATGAGTTTAGCCTAATTGCATATAAAGCAATATTTATTATTTTTATGAAAGGATTTGAGTCTGTCTTTCGTATATTGAGTGAAAACAAAATAAGGGGCTGGCGGTTTAGCAGCCCCTTTCTACATTCTTTGAGCTGTTCTTTGTTTTCTCTGTATCTGGCACGTATATTCTGGCGGATTTTTTCTTTAAAGGCATCGGAGAGGCGCAGGATTACCTCGTCCTCAGTATCATTTTCACCATTGTAAAATACGATGAGCTTTGCTGTTCATACAATTCCACGGATTTGTACAGAATCACGGTTTCCGATGCAAGGATATGACGAGCCAGCACCTGAGGTGTAAAGTCTTAATAAATTTGTGAAAAACACTTGACTTCAAAATCTTACTGTTGTAATATTATTCCAACAAATCTTACAAATGTAATAGTTAAAACAGCACAGCAGGCAGGGAGTAAAAAATTATGATATTTCTACAAAAAATCCAATTGCACAAGAGGACTTTCCAAAGCATAAAAAATAGTGAAAAAGCCAGCACATCTGTCAGAGTTGGTATACTGCAAGTGGTCTTTGCAGCGCTTTTGGTGTTATTATTCTGCCGCTTGTGGGATTTACAGATCGTAAACGGTGAGAAATATGTCCAAGACTATGAACTCAAAATTACCAGAACAATCAGGGACAAGAATACGCGGGGCACGATATATGACTGTAACGGTGAGATTCTGGCGTATAATGAGCTGGCTTACAAGATTACGATGACCGACGAGGGGGTCTACGCCTCAAACCGCGAGCGCCAGCTAATGCTCAACAGCATCATTTACCGTGTTGTAAGAAAGCTAGAAGAAAACCATGAAACCATCAACAATGGCTTAAAAATCGCGGCAGGTGCGGACAGTCATTATATATATACGGTATCAGGCGCTGCACTTGCCAGATTTAAGGCTGATATTTTTGGCAAGGCAAATCCGGAGGACATGACGCCCAAGCAGCGGGAAATGAGTGCAGATGCATTGGTGGAGTATCTTTCGTCCAATACAAAGTTTGGACTGTACGGAGAGGGCAGACAGGCATATACTGAAGAAGAGCTGCAAAACTATCAGCTAACCGGTTCCTATACCGCAGGGGAAGTTTTGGCGATACTTGGAATCCGCTACATGCTTTCGCTGAATGACTATAAAAAATATGTGCCTGTCATTGTAGCAGAGGACGTGACGGAACAAACCGCGGCGTATATTCTGGAAAACAGCGCTTCACTGACAGGCGTTGGCCTCAGCGAGGATTGGAAACGGGTTTACACAGGCGGCGAGGCATTTTCACATATTCTGGGGTATACTGGAAAGATTTCATCAGATGAGCTGGAACAGTACGCAAGTTCGGATAAAAAATATACAGCGGCTTCCGTTGTCGGCAAGGCGGGCATTGAACAATATCTTGAGAGCTATTTGCAGGGAACGGACGGAGAGCGGCAGATTACCGTCAATAACCGCGGGAAAATCGTCGGTGAGGAGACTGTGCTTCAGGAGACTGTGAGCGGCAGGGATGTATATCTCTCCATTGACAAAAACCTGCAAACGGTGATTTATCGTATTCTTGAGCAAGAGCTTGCGGGGATTCTTGCCAGCAAGCTGCTCAACGCAAAACGTTTTGACACGTCCCGTATTTCGGATTCCTCCCAGATTCGCATTCCAGTCTACGATGTATATCTGGCGCTGATTGAGAATCATGTCATTCGTATGGAAGCCTTTTGGCAGCCGGATGCGACCAGCTTGGAACAAAGCATGGCGGCAGCGCTGGACGCCAAACGAAAGGAGGTGCAGCAGGCATTGTCGGAAGCACTGTTTCAGGAGACAATGCGGTTTGACCAGTTCTCGGAGGAGATGCAGGCGTATCTGTCTTATATTGTGCAAAAGACGGGGATTATAAAAGAAGATGCGGTTTATCAGATATGGGAAAAACGAAAGGACACCAGTGTCAAAGCACTTTTTATGCGCGCAATTGAAAAGGGCTGGACAGAGACTGGGCTTGTGGATTCAGCACCGGGATATTATACAACGCAGGAGATGTATGCGCTGCTGGTGGAGACTGTCTTAAAGCAGTTATCAGAGGATAAGGAATTTGACAAAATACTGTTTCAATGGCTGCTGTTCGAGGACAAGATTACGGGAAAAGATATTTGCAGACTTTTGTATGACCAGAAAATCTTGTCGGAGACAGATGAGGATTATGAGAATTTCATGTCGGGCAGACTGGATGCCTATGGATTCATGAAAAAGAAAATAGAGCATTTGGAGATTACACCGGCACAGCTTGCACTTGAGCCCTGTTCGGCATCGGCGGTTGTGGTGGCACCGCAGACCGGCAAGGTGCTGGCGCTTGTATCCTATCCGGGATATGACAATAACCGTCTGGCAAACCAGATGGATTCTGCGTACTACAATCAATTGTTAAGAGATTTATCCCTTCCATTGTATAACCGGGCGACACAGCAGCTAACGGCGCCCGGCTCAACACTAAAGCCAGTCACAATCATTGCAGGATTGCAGGAGGGAGTGATTTCGCCATCTTCGTCTGTGTTCTGCGACGGTGTATTTGACAAGGTAGAGCCAAGTCTGCGCTGCTGGAAGCACTCAGGACACGGCACGGTGGCAAACGCCCCGACCGCATTGCAGTTTTCCTGCAATGACTATATGTGTGAGATTGCCTACCGCATTGGGGAAAAACAGGGAACAGAATACGCGGACAACACGGCACTGGCCTGTCTGCAAAAGTACGCGGCACTGTTCTATCTTGACAAAAAGTCTGGGATAGAGCTTACGGAGTCCGAACCGCATGTGACAGACCAATACGGCATTCCCTCGGCAATTGGGCAGGGGACACACAATTATGCGACCGTCCAGCTTGCAAGATATGTGAGCGCCATCGCCGCCAGAGGAGATGTGTTTTCACTCTCTTTGATCAAAGGAATTTCCGGGGCAGACGGTGTGATAAAAGAAAATGACGCTGTGCGGACAGGCAGGGTAGCGCTGCCGGTGGGTGTGTGGGATACTGTCCACACAGGAATGCAGCAGTTTGCGCAGAACAATTCGGTGTTAAAAAATATGGGAATCAGCGTGGCAGGCAAGACAGGGACTGCACAGGAAGCAAAGAACCGCCCGGACCACGCACTGTTTGTCGGATATGCGCCTTGTGACCAGCCGCAGATTGCAGTGGCAGTACGAATTGCAAATGGATATGGCTCGTCCAACGCGACAGAAGTGGGCAAAAATATTTTCGAATATTATTTTGATTTAAAGAGCCCAGAAGAACTTTTGACAGGCGAGGCGGTGCAGGCAGATAACACTAGTACAGATTAGAACGGATTCGAATAGATTGGAGGGTAACTGTATATGAAAAGACAATATTTTACTCAAAAGGCGTTATGCTGGATTATGCTGTGCGGGCTGGTTTTGGGCGGCTGCGCCCGCAGTACGGACATAGAGATAGAGAAAAATAAAGAGAATTTGACCAAGGAAATGGAAACAGTACAAGAATCTGAGAGCCTGATACAGACATCACTCGATACAGAAAATGACAATCCAGAGGAGCCAGCAATTCCAAACCAGCAGAACAAAACAGAAGATAGTATTTTAGAAGCTGACTGGTCCGCGTACTTTGGTGAATTGAACGGAGCAGCAGTGATTTATGACGCTGCGGACAGTCAGTACACACTATATAATACAACGCTTGCCACAACACCACGGCCGCCATGCTCTACCTTCAAAATTGTCTCGTCCTTGATTGCACTGGAAAACGGTTTTCTTGAACCAGAGGATTCTACGAGGACATGGAGTGGCGAGGTATTCTGGAATCAGGACTGGAATCGTGATATCGGCTTTCAAGATGCCTTCCGCACATCTTGCGTCTGGTATTTCAGGGAATTAATTGATACAGTCGGACAGGAGACCATGCAGTCAGAGCTGAACAGGCTTCACTATGGCAACTGCGATATTTCCGACTGGGAAGGGCGTCTCAACACCAATAACAATCATCGTGCGTTGACGGGCTTTTGGCTTGAATCGTCTCTGCTCATTTCTCCCAAAGAACAGACAGAAGTGATGGCGCGCATTTTTGGGGAGACTTCTGTCTATTCAGAAAAGACAAGGGAGACACTGCGGCAGGTGATGCTGGTGGCAGAGCAGGACGAACCGCCTGTCAAAATCTATGGAAAGACAGGAATGGGCAAGACCGGCGGTGTCACGGTTGACGCATGGTTTACAGGCTTTGCGGAGAAGCCGTCGGAGGAGAAAACTGTTTATTTCTGCGTGTACCTTGGCAGGACAGACAATCAGAATGTCACCAGCGCTGCGGCAAAGGAAATTGCAGTCCGACTTGTGTCCGATTACTTAGTTCCAGAGTCCTAACGCCTCAAGAACCTCAAATGCCAGCGCGGTCGCAGCAGTGCCGTCTGCATCTTGCTCGTTTTGAATGTTGACTGCAAAATAATATGTATTTCCATCTTTTTCGAGATATCCAATAAACCAGCCCAGAACGTTTTGCCCGTTTTCTTCGCCTGTGCCCGTTTTTCCATACAATGTGGCATTTTCAGCAGTGTGCAGCCGGATAGAAGCTTTGACCGCCTCAACGTTCTGGGGGGCAAATCCAAACTGGTTTTCATCAAATTTTCTCAACAGCTCTACCTGCTCGATGGGGGAGATCAGCAGGGAGGAATCGCCCCAATAAGATGCCAGATTCTCACCGACGGTCTGGTTTCCATATCCGATCTTGCGGACAAAGTTTTGAATTGCCGGCAGCCCTGCGCTCTGGTCAAGCGTCTGAAAATACCATGTCACAGAGTTTTGCATTGCGGTCTGTAAGGTCTGGTCTGCGTTCCATGTATCATAGCGGTAGTTTTGCCCGTTCCATGCAAGCTGTGATTCTTCGGGAGAAATCAGTCCAGCCTCCAGACCGAGCAGGGCGCTGTAAATCTTGTAGGTAGAAACCGGGGCTACGCGCGTGGATGCGTTTTCTTTGTGATAGATATGCCAAACGTCAGAAGCGGCGTCGTACAAGACAAAACTGCCGTGATTTTGATCAAAGGCGCTGTCAAGATGCAGCGGTACAATCGTTTTTCCTTTTTCCTGAAAATGATAATAGCTGCTGCCGGCGGCATGAATTGTCAGAAGCGGCACAAAGCCAGATAATAATACAGCGAGCATTAGGTAAATGGCAAGACCATACAGACCTTTTTTGCGCGTCGCTGGCTGGTAGGCGGCAATGTTTAGAATCCGCTTTTTCATCTGCGCCATCGTTCCGCCGATGCCGGCAGCAAACGGAGACGGCAGACGGGAAATTTTTTCGGCAAAATTAATCAGTGTGTTTCCATACGCCTCATAATCACCGGCTTCCAGCATGTTGAGTACGGAAGTATCACAGGCGACCTCGCGGTCATTTTTCATCTCCCGCAATGCATACCACACAGCAGGGTTGAACCAATAAAGCACGTTGGCAATACAGGTGATATAATTAACCAGTGCATCTTTGTGTTTATAGTGCTGTAGCTCGTGCAGCAGCATATACCGTATTTCCTTGGAAGGACAGTCAGATATCAGGTGAATCGGCAGGAGAATGCATGGTCTGAAAAATCCGGCAATGACAGGAGATTTCAGGAATGCAGTGCTGTAGACGGGGATATATTTCTTGATGTGCATCTCCGCCAGACAGTCACAATACAGCCTGTGAACCGCAGGATTTTGCAGCGGGAGTGCAGACTGTCTGATTCTGTGAAAAGAAAGGACAGACCGTACAAGCCAGACAACCATGCCCGCGATGCCGGACAGCCATAGAAGCCACAACAAAGAACCGATGCCAGAAGGGGTTTTGCTGCTGACAGTGACGCCCAGTTCATTGATCCAGACAGCGGCGTTTGCCGGCTGGAGGGCGGCGGTCACTGCGGCGGCAGGCTCTGCTGGAACAGCCGGCGCCTTCTGCAATGCAAGATTGATTTTCTGAACAGGCAGGAAGGGGACGGCGAGCAGACCAAGCAGCAGAAACCACAGGTTATACTGCATTCTGCTCGACAGGCTGTTGCGCAGCAGGCGCTTTCCGACGAGAAGTGCACCGATGATGCCGCTGATTAGGAGGTTGCACAGCAGGAAGCTAGGCATAAAATGGTTCATATTCAGCCACCTCCTTTTTCGTTGGAAGCCTTGGACAAGAGCGAGCGCAGTGTGTCAAGCTCGTTTTCTGACAGGCGGTCGTGCTCGAGATAGGCGGACAGCATGGCAGAGAGATTGCCGTTATAAAACCGTTTGAGGAACGATGTGCTCTCGTGATTGATATATTCCTCCTCGCCTACCAGCGGAGTGTACACAAACACGCGGCTCTGCTTTTCGTAGGTAAGGGCGCCCTTGGTCACGAGGCGCTTGATGAGGGTCTGGATTGTTTTGGGGCTCCATGTGGTCGTTTTCACGAGGCGGTCTGTTATTTCGTTGGTGCTGATGGGCGCGTGCTGCCACACTACCTTCATCACTTCAAACTCGGCCTCGGAAATCTGGGGTAAGGATTTCATGGCACATTCCTCCTAAGAAGATGTATCGACGAGCACAATGCTGGAATCTCCAAGCTGTGCCTGTGCAACGACAGCGGCAGATAATTTCTGGAACGAGTTGTAGGAGGAGGTGGCGCCAGTCAGTGCATCAATGGTGCCTTCGCCCTGCTGCTCCTGCAACTGGCTGGCATAGTAGCGGGTGTACTCGTTGGGATAGGTGCCATTGGAGTGCAGCATTGTCTGCATATAGTTGCTGTCCCAGCTTTTGATAAAGCCGCTTGCGTTCTCTGCATTGTACTCTACAGAGACGATGCTGCCGCCCTTGACAATGATGGTGACGTACTCCTTCCAGCCGTGGCTGAACTCGGCGGCCTGAGCGGTATAGTAGCCGTCTTGAAGTTCATTTTCTGTTGTTTTAGAGCCGCAGGCTGTCAGCAGTGCTATGAGCAGCACTGACAGCAGCGGCAGGCGCAGTTTCAGTTTCATGTTTCTTGTTCCCCCTTGACTACAAATTTTTTGACATGCGCTTGCAGCATTTCAGCTTCCCGCGCAAGCAGTCCGCTGGACTGTTCGATTTCGCCGGCATTTTGGAGATTTTGGTCTGCGATGCCGGAGATGGTTTCAATCCGTTCGTCCATGATTGCCAGTGCGTTCTCCTGACCTTGGACAGCCACAACAAGGCTGTTTGAGATCGTGCTGATCTCGTCGGAGACAGCAGAGATTGCTTGGAGTGAGCTGGCAGTGTCAGCAGTCAGTTTGACACCTGTATGAATAATCGAACTGGTGTGTGCGACCATTTCCGTTGCATTTTGGGCAGCTTCGGCACTCTTTTCGGCAAGGTCTTTGACTTGGGCTGCCACGACGGCAAAACCTCTGCCAGCAGTTCCTGCACGGCTTGCCTCGATGGAGGCGTTGAGCGCGAGGATACTGGTCTGGAATGCGATATCTTCGATTACTTTGGCGATTTTTGTAATCTCCTCAGCGTTGGCATTGATGTTGTCCATCGCACCAGAGAGAGAGGACATATGAGTGTTCGCGTCTTGGATACACTGTGCGATTTCTGATGTCTTGCTGCGGGTCTGGCTAGTGCTCTCTGAGACGCTGCTCAGTTGTTCTTTTACATGCGATACTTCACAGACCAGCGCTTCTGTAGACAGGTTTTGTTCCACGGAAGCCTGATGTAACTGGCTGGACTGTCCATTTAATTCCTCGGACATATGGGCAAGCTGTGAAGTGGTATTGCGAAAGCCCGCGATGGTCTCGTTCATGGACTTTAAAATCGTCCGCAGGCTGTTGCGGATTAAGGTGAAATCTCCCTTGTAGTCTACTTGGGGGCTGACACAGAGATTGCCGTTTGCCATATTTGTCAGCACATTTTGAATATCTGATATGTAATTGTTGATGCTCTCCACCGTACTGCCCAGCGTCAGCGTCAAAATCTCCAGTTCATCTCTGGTGCGGACTGGCGTCACAGTCGTGTGCAGGTCGCCATTGGAGAGCGAAACCATGCGGGTTGTCACCTGTTTGACTGGGCGCGAGATAGAGCGTGCCAGATGCAGAACCAGCAGAACAGACAGGACGAGCATAACCAGCGTCGCAGCGATCGCGATAAACATAGCGCCATTGATCGTGTGGCTGTAATCCGCCTCGGGTATATGCAGAACCAAAGACCACTGTGTGCCGCGGATTGGAGAAAATGCGACCAGAATATGCTCCCCGTTCACCGGAAATTCTGAGGCGCCAGTCTCTCCGGAAGTGATGCGGCTGAGCGTCTCAGTATCCTCGCCGCCAAGCTGGGAAAGCGTGCTTCCAGCCAGAATCAGTGACTGGTCCGGGTGGCCTGTGATATTGCCCTTGCGGTCAACCATATATACTGTACTGTGTTCCCCGATATTGATGCTGTCCATCACATCGTTGAGCGTGTCATATTTGTAGACGCCTACGACGTACAGTGTTGTCTCGCCGTTTTCTTTTACAGGCATACCCATCGTGATGCCCAGTTTTTCCTGAAAAACAGTGGAGGCGCTGGTGGTAAAATTGTCAGTTTCTTTGAGGAGTGCAAAAAAGTCATCGTCCAGACGCTCAGGCGCTCCGTCGATGCCTTGAATGAATTGCCCGTCCAGATCATACAGTGCGATGGTGTGCAGCTCATAGATTTCGGCAGTCTTTGCTAAGAGCTCTGCGCGGTTTCTGCGGGTGGCATCAGCATCCGGGACAGCGTTTTCGAGTGGCACAGTCTGCATCTGTGCGTCTCCTGCAAGCGTCATCATGCGGTCTGCAAGCATATGAATGTTCGCCTCGACCGTTTTGGCAGACTGGCGTGCCATCGGCTGCAAGCTGTCCAGCAGGATATTTGTTGCCAGATATTGCAGGGAAAGTGCCATGATGCCACAGCATACAATCACTAACAAGAGGATGTTCAGGGTGGTGTTTCTCAATATTCTTCCATTTAGGCTTCTTCTTGGTCTGCGAAGCTGGAAGCTGGTGTTGTTTCCGGTCACGATTGATTCTCTCCTTTTTGACTTTTTTCATCTTTGAATTTTTACATAATAAATAAAAGCCCGTGTATGCTACTGGCAAAAAAGAGTGCACGCTCTTTTTTCCAATGGATCAGGTGCTTTGAGTTATAGTATATCACAAATGGCAGCAGAAAGAAAGCTATTTTCTTATGAAAAAATACTTGAAAAAATACTTGATTCTTTTCGGGTACAGACCGATATAACATGTAGAGAAATCATTGTAGTAACATAGGACAGAATTTTTTTATAGAAACAGGGGTGGGGTATGAATATTTCATTAAACAGTTTGAGTACAAGTGTATTCTCTTGCTTTACACAAAATAATGCCTATCAGCTCAAGAGCACCGAGGAGAAGATGGAGCGTATCCAGAAAACGCAGTCGCAGATAGATTTTTTTGAGGGAAAGAAGGCTGAACTCAAAGACATGCACTGCAATACGCTCGATGAGATTGCGGAGAAGCTGGCATTGTACAACAATTATAACGATCAAATCGACGCAGTGAAAAAGCAGTTTAATTATGAACAGATGATGCACTGTATGGACGAGGCAGAGGAGCTTGGCGAGAAGATTGCCGAGGCAGCAGAAGATCTCGAGCCAAAGACTGCCGACGAGAGACGCGAGGAGATTGCGAAGGAAGCGCTTGGCGTGGAAGATGAAGGTATCCTTGATGAGATGCTCGATGAACTTCCAGAGGAAACACTGGAAGATTCATTGGAGGAAACGCTGGAGGAGGTACTCAAAGACGGCCAGTCAATGAAGGAGGCATTAGAGGAAGAACTGCCAGAGCTCATGGAGCAGGAGAAGCTGACGCAAATGTATCTTGACAGACAGTATGTTCCATTTGACACCAAGGCATAAAAGGGGATAGAACTTCGTACATGCTGAAAGAAGAGAAGAAGGAAGAGGGCGTCAGATACAAAAATCCGGCAGAATATGAGAAATATATCCGAAGAACATATGATTGCATGAAGGCGGATACCTATCAGGTAGAAATCAGTGAACGCCTGTATTACAGGGCGACAAAGGACAAGAAGATTGAGCAGTGGCTAGAGGACAATCTCAACCAGTTGTCTTACTGTATGGAGACCTTAAACAGCATCGTCACTGTCACAGGCGGATGTCTAGTCCGCTGTATCTGTCATATGATCAATTACAATAATATCAGCACTGAAATCTTTGCATCAGACAAGCTCAGCGAGCTTGGGCAGCTCCGTGAGGCGCATACCTGCCATTCGGTGATCCGAACAACGAATGTCTATGAGATCGAGGAGCAACTGCATTATAATAGTATATTCTGGACATCTGAGGCGGAGAGTGCAGGGTTTAAGGCAAAGGCGTAGGAAACTTAAAATCAGGGAGGGATGAAGGATGAGTACTATTTCGGCGGGAACACCCGTTGTTGCAGAGAGCGTTGCTACCTATTATAATACGTCCAGAAATAAAGGGGCAGGCGAGAAGAAAGAGGAGATCTCCATAACCAAGAAAGAGGACGCCAAGGAGACGGAGAAAAAGACAAAGGTTGGCGGCAGGACAATCGGAGAGCCAGCGCTGAGTGAAAATGCGGCAAAGTATTACGCAGAGCTCAAAAAGAAATACGGCAATCTGGACTTTATTCTCGTGAGCAGGGACCAGAAGGAATTTGCCAAGGCAAATGCATCAAAATACTCGAACACGCACAAGATGGTCGTGCTCATTGACGAGGATAAGATCGAGCGCATGGCGGAAGATGAGAATTACCGCAAGCAGTATGAGGGAATTATCTCAAAGGGTGCGAGCGGGCTGTCACAGCTAACCAACAAGCTTGCCAACATGGGGCTGAGCGTCAAGAGCTGCGGCATCAATGTGAATGACAACGGCGCAGCGTCGTTCTTTGCGACGATGGACCAGTCGTTTAAGGCGCAGAACAAGGCTGCCCAGCAGCGTCTGGCAAAAAAGAAGGCGGCGAAAAAGGCAGAGGAGAAGAAAGCGGCAAAGAAAGATGAGGAGCAAAAGCGGCAGGAGAAACTGGAAGCAGGCAGAGAGGAACGCCGGGTAATCCGGGAGGAATTTCTGGAAGGGGACGCGGACTATGAGGAGGAGATCACATTTACCGCAGACTCTGTTGAAGATTTGCTTCAGCAGATTGAAAATGCCGGCAACTTATACCGCAGAGATATTTTGTCAGACCATGAAAGACAGCTTGGACGGGGCGTTGACTTTGTGGTATAATATTTTAGAAAACAGCAAGATTGAGAACCAGATAAAGAATCCAAGTGACACCCGTGTCAAATGATGGTATACTAAATGTAACTATTTCGCAGAACAGCGGAGTAGTTACATTTTTACTTTTATGCACAGACCTGTGCAGAGAACTATGCCGGCAGGCATTCAAAAACAAAGGAGGAATTTACAATGAAAGGAATAGGAACTTTGATTACTGTAATCGTAGTAGTTTTGCTTTTGCTCATATTGTTGTGTATGGGATACGTGAAGGCGCCGCCCGACATGGCGTTCATTATCTCTGGAATCAAGAAAAAATCAAAGGTCGTGATCGGAAAGGCGAGCATCAGAATCCCGTTTTTTGAGCGTCTCGATAAGCTCAATCTCAGGCTGATACCAATAGATGTCAAGACAAGCAACGCAGTGCCGACAGCCGACTATATCAATATCAATGTCGATGCTACAGTCAATGTCAAGATCAGCAACCAGCCGGACAAGCTTAGGCTTGCCGCTGAGAATTTTCTAAATAAAAATACAGAGTATATCGCCAATGTCGCAAGAGAAGTTCTCGAGGGAAATGTGCGTGAGATTGTAGGCCGTATGCGCCTTGAGGAGATGGTCTCAGACCGCCAGAAATTTGCAGAGCTCGTCAAGGAGAATGCAGAGCCAGACTTGGCGGCGATGGGGCTTGACATTATCAGCTTCAATGTGCAGAATTTTGTCGATGGGAATGATGTGATCGAGAATCTTGGTATTGACAATATCGTCAAGATCAAGAAGGCAGCGGCTATCGCGAGAGCAGAGAGTGAGCGCGATATCAAGGTGGCGCAGGCAGCGGCGGACAAGGATTCGAATGATGCGGCAGTGGCAGCGCAGACGGAGATTGCAAAGAAGCAAAATGAGCTTGCCATCAAGAAGTCTGAGCTTCAGATGGAGGCAGACACCAAGAAAGCGATGGCAGATGCCGCATATGAAATCCAGAAGGAGGAACAGCGAAAAACCATCGAAATTACCACTGCAAACGCCGATATCGCAAAGCAGGAGCGTGAGATTGAATTAAAACAAAAGGAAGTAGCAGTAAAAGAGCGCGCACTCGAGGCGGAGGTAAAGAAGCAGGCGGAGGCGGAGAAGTACGCAGCACAGCAGAAGGCGGACGCGGCACTGTACCAGCGGCAGAAGGAGGCGGAGGCGCAGCAGTTTGAGGCGCAGAGAATCGCGGAGGCAAAGAAGGCACAGGCGGAGGCGGACCGCTATTCAAAAGAGCAGGAGGCGCAGGGAATCCGTGCATTTGGCGAGGCGGAAGCAGCGGCAGTGCGGGCGAAGGGTGTCGCGGAAGCCGAGGCGATACAGGCAAAGGGGCTTGCGGAGGCTGAAGCGATGGAAAAGAAAGCGGAAGCATATGCGAAGTACAATAAGGCAGCCGTAGCCGAGATGATGATCAAGGTCCTTCCTGACATCGCCGGAAAGATCGCAGAGCCGTTATCCCAGATTGACAAGATTACGATTATCGGCGGCAGTGACGGCTCAAACGGCGTTGACCAAGTGGCGGGAAATGTGCCTGCGGTGATGACGAAGCTGTTTGAAGCGATGAAGGAGACAACAGGAATCGACCTAGCCAGTATTATCAATGCAGAATCCTATGACGCAAAAGTCAACAGGAATATCACAGTGAACGGGCTAGAGGGTGTGAATCTGACCGTGAACCAGCCGTCCGGACATACAGAGGAGAAATAGTGTTGCAGTTTGTTGAATTGTAAAGAAATTGTATAGAATTTTCAGAAAATAAGCGTCAATATATAAACATTTTGCGCAGACTTACCGATATATATTACGTAAACAATCATGAAACATACAGAATTTTACAGCAGATATAATTTTTAAAATATTTTAAGAAAGGATATGGAAACACAATGAATATAAACAGTTCAAAAAATGCACTGATACGGTCAAGAAATCTGAGAAGCGCTAAGAGAGCACGGGCGGGAAAGGTGATCAGCAGCAGGACTTCAAGCGCAAGCACCAGCTCGCGGATACGGTCAAGCACATCGGCAAGAAGAGGAAGTTCAACAGCAACGATGACGCAGACAAAGCAGCTTGCAATGTATGAAAAGATGGAAAAGTCTGCGTATAACATTCAGGTCAATGTTGAGAAGCTGCTCAAGATTGGCAATATGTCCTATACTGAGGACGAGGCAGGCAAGACTGCACAGGAGAATGATAAGAAGATTCTTATGGATGGGATCGAGGATTTCGTATCAGATTTCAATGAGGTGTACAATGATCTGTGTGATATCGGCGGCGTGTCCAACCTTGCTTATAAGAAATCACTTGACAGCATTGTATCTGCAAATGAGGACGCTTTAAAAGCGATTGGCATCACGGTTTCAAAATCCGGCGAGCTTGTCATTGACCAGAAAACACTCGAAAATGCAGATCTCGAGAAGGTGAAAGAGGTATTTGCAAAAGAGGGTGGCTTTGCTGAAAAGATCAGCAAAAAGATGGTAAACATAGAAGATGGCGCAGCCAACAGTCTTTCCACTTTGAGCAAACTGTACGGCGCAACCTCCACGTACAATAAATACGGCGCAAGCAATTCCTATTTTAATGGAAATGGCTATTACAATTTTAATTATGGGAATTATGGCAGCAACAGTGGATGGTACTTCTGATCATAAAACGCTCCTAAATAATCCTAAATAAATTCCAAAACAAAAGAAGCAGTTGTTTGATGGCTGCTTCTTTTGTTTTGGAATTAACGTTCAAATTTCTGCTGTTCTTTTTTCGTCTTTTTGTTCTCATACATTATTTTATCTGCACGATTGTAGGTATCTTCAAGATTTTTATCGGAATCAGGTGAGTATACAGCACAACCATAGGCAATCTGCATTTTCATTCTCTGATCTTTGTTTTCACGGTTGGAGGCATCGACGCTTGATTCCAGCATTGCCATGTAGTGCGTCATGTCTATTGAGGAAGCCTTCTCAATCAATGCCACAAATTCATCGCCGCCGACGCGGTAGCATCTGCCGATTCCGTTAAAGATTTCATAGATAATCTTGGCGCAGCTCTTGATATAGAGATCACCAGCACTGTGTCCATACGTATCATTTGTGTATTTTAGATTGTTCAGGTCAAAGTCGATGACTGCCACATCTGCCGGATTTTCCGATAATCTGGCGAAATCCACATTAAAGCAGGTTCTGTTGTGAAGCCCTGTCATCTGGTCCGTGTAGGCAAGTGTCTGGTAAGCGTTTGCCTCTTGTCCCATTTTCATGAGCGAAGCAGACTCCCGCGCGGAGGACAGGCCAAGCACAATAATATAAGTAAGGAAGCCTAAACGTCCAAAAGTGTTGCCGTCCCATGAGCCTGAATAAAAGCCTATAATATCCATCAAAAGTGTGATGGAACAGACGACGATACAGACCATATGTACTTTTATCGTGTGGGAGTGAACCCCGTTTTTCATCAGCAGATAGGACTGTATCATGACAATCAAGGCAAGCAGGCACATCATGACATGCGTCGTCCACAAGGTCTCCCTCAAGTCTGCAATGCCCGTAAATTGAAGCGTCATACAGACAATGATCTGGAGAAGGTTTATCTCGCAAAACCAGTTCCAAATCTTGCTGTCGTCCTCATAAAAGGTCTGGACAAAGATTGCAAACGGAAGTGACAGCAGCATGAGCGACAGGAAGGCAAGATAGGAGGTCACGAGGTTGTTTTTTAAAATGAGTGTCGTGATACTGCACTCGTTGATGGACCACATGGACAAAAACAACGAAAAAATGCCTAATTTTAATAACTTTCCACTCGTATTAATATTCCGTGATACAAACAGATGGTATGCCACCAGTACAAAGCCGAGCACAAACATAATGATACAGAGTGCAAATGGCAGGATATTGTCGGTGATAATGTGGGCAGGGAGTGAAAACTCATTGCCCACGTAAAAAACAGGTATATTTTTCTGGTAAGCCTTGTAGGGGCTGGTAAATACAATTTCGAGCCGGTTGGTATTGTATGGAAGATTGATAAAATTCCAGCAGTAGCCCGGCGATTCCGACAAGGGATTGTTGTTGGCGACCGGATACTGGTAGATCAGCGTACTGCCTACATATACCTTTATATTTTGATGAACTGTGTAAAATGCAAGGACATTGCCCACAGAGGCATCTACAGAGAGCGTGCCTGAGACAACAGTTTTCTTCATGTACATATTTTTGGTGTAATCAGTCCACTCTGTCACCGCGTAGGCAGACTGCTGCTGGCGGGTATCTGTTGCTTTGTCATAAAAATAGATGAGTAACAGAAAGATGCAGATGGCAATGCAAGCCAGCGCATACACTATAAAATTTCTCTTCTTGATACCTTCATTCATTTGTAGTCCCGCTCCTGCTAAATTAAGATAAATACATTATAACATATTCACGGGTATAATCCATTTATATTTTACAAAAATAGAAGTTTGTACAAAAAATAAACGAAGAATATGGCAAAATGTACATATGCCTTTGAAATATGTGCAATGATTTTTCATCATACTGCTTGCAATAGCAAAATAAATGGTGGATAATTAGAATAAAAGGTGGAATGTGGATTATTAGTAAATGTAGATTCGGAGGGGATTCTTATGATTTGGAATGAAGCGAGAGAGTGCATGAGCCGTGATCAAATGACGGATTTGCAGGGAAAACATCTGGTAAAACTTGTAGGGTATATGTACCGCAATGTGGGGTATTACCGGAAAAAAATGAAGAAGCTGGGGCTTGAGCCCGGGGATATTCATGGAATGGAGGATTTGGGCAAACTCCCGTTTACGACAAGCGAGGATTTGCAGGACACCTATCCAAACGGTATGTTTGCGGTGCCGACGAGCAAGCTTGTCAGATATGGCACGCTCGACAGCGTATCAGGGGCAGAACTCATCGTTGGCTATACGCAAAATGATCTAAATCTCTGGAGTGAGTGCATGGCGCGCACGTTCGCAATGGCGGGACTAAACAAAAACGATGTGATTCAGATCGCATACGAGCCTGAGAACTGGGCAGAAGGGCTGGGACTGCTCTCCGGAGTAGAGAAGCTTGGCGCAACAGCAATTCCAGTGCCCGCTGACCAGAAAAAGGATTTGATGTCCTCGATTCGCAAGTTTCATATGACAGGGATTATAGGGACACCATCTTATTTGATGTACTTGGCGCGCATGATAGAAAAAAAGGGCATGAGCGGCGGCGTATTGAAGGCGGCAGTCTGCGGCGGGGCATTCTGGACAGACAAGACGCGCAAGAAGCTTCAGGATGCAATTGGCATCAAAATGTATGACATTTATGGAATGGATGAGTTGATGGGGCTTGGCGTGGCAGGCGAATGCAGATGCCAGAAAGGAATGCATGTGCAGGAGGATTATTTTATTGCAGAAATACTGGATACAGAAACACAGACCGCGGTGGCAGACGGCATGCTGGGGGAGATTGTTTTTACAACGCTTCAGAAACAGGGCGTCCCACTGATTCGCTTCCGAACGATGAACATTACAAGAATCAATCATGAGAAATGCGAGTGCGGCAGAACGTCGGCAAGGATTGACAGAATATGTGCCAGAACAGAGGATATCATATATATCCGTGGAAACAGTATTCTGTCATACAGCATCGAGAATGCCTTGACAGAACTGCGGGAAATCAAGGCTTGTTATATCGTGACAATCAAGAAACAGCATGGTCTTGACGTGGTGGAGGTGCGCATCGAGAGCAAGCGGATTCAGGAGCTGATGCAATCGGATAACGGAGAGTCCGTGAAGCAGAGTGTAGAAGCTGTTGTGGGCAAAATCATAGGCATGAAACCCAAGGTCTATATTCATGAAGGGGAGATGACGCGGCTGTATAACAGAAGAAAAGTGATCATAATTGATGAGCGGAGGTTCTAAAACAGTGCAGAATCGCTTAAAAAAGAGTAAAAATTTTACGTTGAAAAAAGTATTAAAATAGTATAAAATAATAGATAGGTAATTGTCGGAAAATAATAAACGAAAGGAGAATTACTGTGAAAAAGAAATTATTAGTGGCAATACTATCTGTTTCTTTGTTGGCTACAGGGCTTATGGGCTGTGGAAATACAAAAAGTGGTGAGCAGGCTGAAAGTGCAGAGGCGGAGACAGAACAGGAAAATCAAGGAGAGCAGTTGGAATCTGGGAAAGTGGCATTGCGAATCTGGGTCGAGGAGGCAAATATTGAGAATTTGCAGAAGATGATCGACAGCTTTGAACAAAAGTACGCAGGACAAGCTGATTTTGAGATCACGATCGAGCCGTCAGGGGACGCGGATACTAGAAAAAATGTTCTGGGAGATATTCATAATGCGGCAGATATTTTCTCTATGCCAGATGACCAGCTTTACAGTCTGATCGCGGGCGGTGCGCTCTCGCCAGTGGTGAATCAGGATGAGGTGAAGAATGCCAATCTGCCTGACGCAGTGGACGCAGCGTGTTATCAAAATGCATTGTATGCATATCCATACACGGCGGACAATGGCTATTTTCTCTATTATAATAAACAATATTTATCAGATACAGATGTTCAGACGTTTGACAGAATCCTTGAGGTGGCTGCCGAGAATGAAAAAAAGATATCAATGGAGTTAAATTCTGGCTGGTATCTGTACTCATTTTTCGGAAATACAGGACTTGACTTTGGCATTAATGAGGACGGCGTGACAAATCACTGCAACTGGAATACCACAGAGAGCAGCATCAACGGAGTGGATGTCGGACAGGCGCTTTTGAGTATCGCGACACATCCGGGCTTTGTGGCGCAGGCGGACGGCCTTTTTGTGGAGAGTGTGAAGGACGGCACCTGTATCGCTGGAATCAGCGGCGTGTGGAATGCGGTTGCGGTGCAGGAGGCATGGGGAAATAACTATGGTGCGTGCAAACTTCCTACATACACCTGCAAAGGGCAGCAGATTCAGATGTCATCCTTTAAAGGATACAAAATGTTTGGGGTCAATGCATATTCACCGCATCTGGCATGGGCACATAAGCTGGCGGACTGGATTACAAATGAAGAGAACCAGATTCTGCGGTTTGAGGAGAGAAGCCAAGGACCTGCGAACGCTGTGGCGGCAGCCTCCGATGAAGTCGGCAAGGTGCCGGCGATTGCGGCAGTTATTGATCAGTCACAGTATGGTGTACTCCAGCGCGTAGGCAACAGCTACTGGGATGCCTGCACAAGCTTTGCAGACACCATAGCAGCGGGAAATCCAGATAATGTGCCGATGCAGGAGCTGATGGACAGGCTTGTGAAAGGCATTACTGCCTCAGTGGTTCAATAAGGAGGGAATAAAATGAGCAAAATGAACAATAAGATGCGGTTGAGCATAACGATCATCATTTTAGTTCCGGTTTTTATTCTCGGAGCACTGGCGATTTTCTCAAACACTGCGGCGATCAGCAACCTGAAGAAAGTCAACAAGACGGCGATGACAATCGCAGATGAGCATATGGTCAATATTTCAGAGCTCAGTGAGATAGAAAAGGAATTGCAGGAAATCCATAAAAAAGCGCTCTCGCACATCATCGCGACGGACTTGGATACGCTCATCGCGACAGTGGCGGAGGTGCGTGCCGAGCAGGAAATCCTTGACAATTATCTGATCGAATATAAAGACAACCTGTCAGAGGAGGATGCCGGTGCATACAATACGATCGTATCGAATTATGAGACGATGAAATACGAGATTGCGAATTTGATGGCATTCAGTGGAAATGCGGAGAAGGAAAAGGCATTTGCGCTCGCAAACAGTACGATCAAGCAGTGCAGCGATGAGATGCAGCGTCAGGTGGAAGGCATGATGGTGCGCGCGCAGGAGAGTGCGTCGCAGGCGAGTGATGCGCTGACAGCAGAATATAACAAGGCGGTTTTAAAGAATACCATGATCGTAGTCCTCAGTGTGATTGCATTGCTGATCACACTGTACAGTGTATTTATTTTGATCATTCGAAAACTGATCGTTGCAAATCATGAGATCAATGACATAATCCGGGGTATTGACCAGAGTGAGGGCGACTTGACAAAGCGTATCAGTATCTTGTCCAATGACGAGATATCGGATTTGGGAAATGGTATCAATACCTTTATGGGTAAGTTGCAGAGTATCATGAAAATGATTATTGAAAATTCCAGAAAACTCGAGGAGGTTGTCAGTGAAGTGCAGGAGAGCGTCAGGACCTCGAATGACAGTGCCTCCGATCTGTCAGCGGTCACGGAAGAGCTCTCGGCAACCATGCAGGAGGTTGGGCATTCTGCGACGATCATCAACCAGAATGCGGACTCTGTGCGCAGTGAGGTTGAGATGATTGCGGACAAATCCAACAGCATTAATGAATACTCCAAGAGAATGAAAGAAAATGCGGATAAGATGGAGCTGGATGCAAAGACAAACATGCAGGAAACCAGCACAAAAGTGCAGGAGATCCTCGAGGTGTTAAATCAGGCGATCGCCGACAGCAAGAGCGTAGAGCAGGTCAATGGACTGACAAATGACATTTTGAATATCTCAAGCCAGACCAATCTGCTCGCATTAAATGCGTCGATTGAGGCGGCGCGTGCAGGGGAAGCCGGAAAGGGCTTTGCAGTGGTCGCAGATGAGATCAGACAGCTTGCGGCATCGAGCCGTCAGACGGCAAACCGCATTCAGGAGATCAACAGCGTTGTGATCAATGCTGTACATAATCTTGCAGGTCATTCGAATAATCTTGTGGAATATATGACGGATTCGATTCTGCCGGAATTTGAGAATTTTGTGACCAGCGGAGAGCAGTACAGGGATAATGCCACTTATATAGAAGGTGTTATGAATGAATTTACGACGAAAACAGATGACTTGAAGCGCGCTGTTGATGAGATTGCAGCGTCTATTGAGACCATCACAGATGCAATTGAGGACGGCGCAAGAGGCGTGACAGGCGCCGCGGAGAGTACGCAGGTGCTTGTGACGGATATGGAGAACATCAGCAACAGAATGGAGGAGAACCAGTTGATTGCGGCTGCACTCCAGAAAGAGACGGATGTATTCAAGAATTTCTGATACTTCGCAATATCAATAAAAGACTACAAAGAATTAGAACAAAAGTTCGCCGAGGCTTGACTTTGACGGACTTTTTTTATATGATAGAAGAATAAACAGGACAAACAATAGAAGTTTAAGCGGAGATGGGAAGGCGGGAGAAAAGTACATGGGAAAGTGTATCATTATCGGGGCAGGCGCATGTGATACGAAGCTGCTCGATCAACGGCTGGTAGTAAAAAATGAGGATCTGTGCATTGCGGCAGATGGCGGGCTGGATTATCTGATTCAGATTGGAAGGACGCCTGATCTGGTATTAGGAGATATGGATTCCTTACAGGCACAGGCGCTGACAGATTCCTTGCAGGTGAAGAGACTTCCCATTGAAAAGGATGATACGGACATGCTCGCAGCGATTAAGGAAGGGCTGGCAGCGGGCTATGAGCAGTTTGAACTATACGGTGCACTGGGCGGCAGACTTGATCATACGCTGGCAAATATTCAGTGTCTGCTCTATCTGCTGAACAGGGGGGCAGAAGGAACCATCGTTGGAGATCATGTCACACTGATGCTGATCAAGGATACAAAGATGTGCTTTACAGCAGCGTTTTGTGAGAAAGGGCGGCGCATTTCTGTCTTTGCCTTCGGAGGAGATGCGTATGGCGTCTCTGAGCGCGGTCTAAAGTATCTGTTGGATGCTGTCACCGTCAGACAGGAGTTTCCGATCGGTGTGAGCAATGAGTTTATTGGAGAAGCAGCGGAGGTTGAGGTGCAGCGCGGCATGCTGCTGCTGTGTATTGAGGGAGATTGACAGGGGGAGAATACATGATTTATACATTTTCGACATGGCTGTTCTTTTTTTACTTTTACTGTTTTTTAGGCTGGGTCTGGGAGACCTGCTATGTCTCTGTATTGAAGGCAAAGTGGGTCAACAGAGGGTTTATGAGAGGACCATTTCTGCCGATTTATGGTTCTGGCGCGGTCGTCGTACTGATTTTTACACTGCCATTTCGAACGAATGCGGGACTGGTGTTTCTAGTGGGGATGACGAGTGCGACACTGCTAGAGTACTTTACCGGCGTGGCGATGGAGAAGATGTTTCATGTGCGGTATTGGGACTACAGCAGCCAGCGGTGGAATCTCAACGGGCATATTTGTGTCACTTCGTCGCTGGCATGGGGCGCCTTCTCTGTGATTCTCACGCTGTATGGGCACACGCCGGTGGAATGGTTCGCGCTGCGCATGAATGGAAATCTATTGGAGGTGATTGTATTTGTGCTCACCGTCTATATATCCATTGATATGGCGGAGAGTGTGCGCGAGGCGTTCAATCTCAAGGATGTGCTTTTGAGCCTTGAGGAGAGCAGTGAGGAATTTCGCCGAATACAGAAGCACTTTGAGATTGCATCTGCATTTTATGGCGGAGAACTCAAAGAACGGTCAGAGGCAGGGCTTAGAAAGATTAATTCGGCGCTGGAATCTGGGAAAGAAATGTATGACAAACTCGGTGAGAGCCGTCGTAATTCCAAGGCATTGATGATGGAAAAGATTGCCAATGCAAAGACAAAGAAGGAATACGGGCGCATGAGTTCTCTTTTGAAGAGAAATCCAAAAGCGGTGTCTAAGATGCACGAGGAAGCGTTTTCGCGGTTTATGGAGTTTACGGAGGATGATTTAGACTGAGAGGGAAAATGGCTTGAAAATGCAGCGATATCTGATATAATAAAAATATCAACAGATTGAGGGAGGTGCTACAAATGAGTGAGGAAATGAAATTAATGTTTAATGCCATCATTGAGGAGATGGGGCGCATGGAGAGCCGTATCAATAAGAGAATGGATGAACGTTTTGACAAAGTAGATCAGCGTTTTGATAAGATAGAACAGCGTCTGGATATGATGCAGCATGAGATCAATGCCTGCAAGCTGGAGGCGGGAACGCTGGATCTCTTGTTGAAAAAGATTGACCAATTGGAGAAGCGGATTGAAGAATTGGAGCGCAGAAGCGCATAAGTTAAAAACACAAGGGCAGGGGATAGATTTTTCCACTGCCCTTGTGTTTTTCTGAATTGGTTAGGAAACGACATCTTGAAGCTGTGCGGTATAAAGTCTGTAGTATGCGCCTTTTTTTGCCATAAGCTCTTTGGCATTTCCCTGTTCTGTGATACCGCCGTTGTCGATGACAAAGATGCGGTCTGCCTTCTGGATTGTGGACAGACGGTGTGCGATGACAAAGGAGGTACGCCCTTTTAACAGTGCTTCGATGCCATCTTGTACTAACAATTCTGTCTTGGTGTCAATGCTTGAGGTCGCCTCGTCCAGAATCAGTATTTTCGGCATACTCACCATCGTTCTTGCAAAGGCGAGCAGTTGTTTCTGTCCGACGGACAGACCGCCGCCGCGCTCCTCAAGCTTTGTGTTGTAGCCTTCGGGCAGTTTGGTGATAAAATCATGTGCATGTACTGCCTTTGCGGCGGCGATGATCTCATCGTCTGTCGCGTCGAGCTTCCCGTAGGCGATATTTTCGCGGATAGTTCCCGTAAAGAGGAAATTGTCCTGCGTCATGATGCCCATCTGCTGCCGCAGGCTCTCGATGCTGACTTTTTTGATATCCTGCCCGTCAATCCTTATACTGCCCTGCTGGATATCGTAGAAGCGGCTGATCAGGTTTACGATCGTGGTCTTTCCGGCGCCTGTAGGCCCCACAAGGGCGATTGTCTCGCCGGGGTTGATGTGGAAGCTCACATCATTTAGTACGTTTGTTCCTTCTTCATAGGAGAAGCCAACATGGTCAAAATCAACGGCGCCGACAATTTCCTGCATCGTTGTCACGTCCTTTGCATCTACGATCTCTGCATCGGTATCAAGGATTTCAAAGATTCGCTCTGCGCCGGAAATATTGGTGATAAGCTGGTTATAAAAGTTGCTGAGGTTCATAATTGGCTGCCAGAACATTGAGATATACGTGCCAAAAGCAACTAAGGTTCCGACTGATACTGTGTCTACGCCAAGAAGCATAATACCTGTATACCACAGAGAGACATTGCCAAGTCCCCAGCAGAAATCTATGACAGAGCCAAAGGCATCTGCGTAGAGCACAGCATCCATAAAAGAGCGCTGGTGCTCATTGACCAGTGTGCGGAAGGTTTCCTTCGTCTCGTCCTCGGCGGTAAAACTCTGGATAATGCGGATACCGGATAAGTCCTCATGCACAAACGCATTGAGATTGGAGGACTTTTTGCGGAAGATCTGCCAGCGTTTGTGTGAGCGTACCTGTATAAACCATACCCCCACAAACATGAGCGGAATACTAATCAGTGCAGCGGCGGCAAGTTTGGCATTTCTGACAAACATAATGCCGACAACGGCACAGATGGTGATAAAATCTGGTATCAGCGTCGTGACGCTGTTTGACAGCACATCTTTTAGAGAATTGATATCGCCGATGATACGTGCGAGTATTTTTCCAGTCGGTCTGCTGTCAAAGAATTTAAAGTCAAGTGTCTGTATATGCGTGTAGAGCTGCTGGCGGATTGTAACCAGCACTTTATTGCACACTTTCGCCATGATATACATGCGGGCTTTGACTAATAGAATGAGAATCGCATTCAATACGAGTGCGATGGCGGCAAGGCGGTACAGCCCTGCATAGTCGCCTGTTGAAATATGGTTATCAATGGCGGCTTCTATAATCAGTGGGTTTACAAGGCTCACGCACACACAGTATGCCATGATCAACAGCACTACAACGATAGAAGCTTTGTGTGCGAGCAGATAGGAGAACAGCCTGCCCAGTGTTTTGAGTTTGCCCACGTCATTGATGTTTTCGTCTTGCTTATAGGAATTGATCGCCATGATATACCTCCCTTCTTTTTGTAAATTATTGTGCTATGGCAGTTTTGATATTTTCCGGTTCGCCGTACTGTGATACATATGTTGTGTAGTACAGTCCTTTTTTGGCGAGAAGTTCATCATGTGTTCCGCGCTCTGCGATGGAGCCGTTTTCGAGGACAATGATCTCGTCTGCGCGGCGCACTGCGCTGATGCGGTGTGCAATGATCAGTTTGGTGGTGTTTTGCAGCGCATTCAGCGTTTTTTGTATCTCATGTTCCGTCTCCATATCGAGTGCGGAGGTGGAGTCGTCCATGATTAAGATCGGTGTATGCTTTGCAAGCGCCCTCGCAATGCTGATCCGCTGTTTCTGTCCGCCCGAGAGTCCGACACCGCGCTCACCGATGACGGTGTCATACTCGTCCGGCATCTTTTCGATAAAGCTGCTTGCCTGCGCATCTCTTGACGCCTTCCGCACAATCGCGTCGTCGATATATTCCTTTTTGCCAAGCTTCACATTCTCATTGATGGTATCGGAGAAAAGGAACACATCCTGCATCACGATGGAAATGCTGCTTCGAAGCTGTTTTAAGGACAGTTCCCGGATATCTACTCCGTCAAGGCGGATACAGCCGTCCGTGGCGTCATAAAGGCGCTGCAACAACTGTATGACCGAGGTTTTTCCCGCACCTGTTGCGCCCATGATGCCGACTGTCGCGCCGGGCGCCGCCTCAAAGCTGATGTCATGCAGAATTTCGTGCTGATCCTCCTTGTGGAAAGAAACATGTGAAAACTCGATTTTGCCCTGCACTTGCCCGAGTGTCACAGGATGTTCAATTTCGTTGATTACGGGCGTTTGTTCGTAGATTTTCACCAGCTTTTTATTCGAAGCGATGCCTGCTGAAAAGTCGTTTGACAGCCAGCCGAGCATCTCCATAGGCCATACGATATTATTGGAGTACTCGAGAAATGCGCCGAGTACGCCCAGTGTGATTGTGCCCTGTATCACGAGACGTCCGCCAAGCAGGAGAATCAGCATTGGCAGCAGTTTTGTGATGATCTGCAAGTATGGATAATAGCGCACAAAGACTTTAGACTGCCGCATATTCAGCTCATAGTAGCGCTGATTGTGCGACAGGAATTTATTGATCTCGAACTTTTCCCGCGCAAAAGCCTTGACAGTGCGGACACCGGCAAGATTTTCCTCCGCCACCGTGTTGAGGACTGCGTTTTCCTCGCTGATATCTTCGTAGATAGAGCCGAGATGATGTTCCATGCTGACGGCGATGAAGGCGGAAAGAAACATGGCGATGGTCGGTATGACGGCGAGCGGCGCATGGAGCCGGTACATACAAAAGAGCACCACACAGGTGTGAAAAATGACTTCGATGATCAGCATACTCACGTAAGACAGCGTATTCCAGACTCTGTCAATATCGTCCTTGACACGCGCCATCAATTCTCCGGTGTTTGTCTTGTCAAAAAAGCTGCTGCTGAGACTCTGGATATGGTCAAACAGGTTTTTTCTCATGTCGGAGGCGATCGACGAGCCTACTTTGTCGAAGGTGTACTCCTTAGTGTATTGACAGATACACCGACCGACGCCGACGATCAGGATTCCGCCCAGCAGATAGGGCAGGATTGACAGATTGCCGCCCAATATCACATCGTCAATGATATGCATGGTGAGCATCGGCGCCAGCATGTCAAGGGAAACGCTGACGAGCAGTGAAGTGATGGCAAAGAGATAGTGCCATTTGTATTCCCAGATGTAGGTTGATAGTTTTTTTCTCATAAATGGAATTCCCTCCCTCAGTTTAAAATGGTAATCCGGGCAAAAAAAGACCTCATGGTAAAATCACCATGAGGTCAGATCTGACAAAGTACGTATCAAAATAAACTGTACAATCTATCAAAGTTTATATGCCCCGGAGATAATTTTACGATGCAGTGCAGTATGAAAATGGTCTGCTTTTTTTCTAAAAGTTTTTAACATAACGATACCTCCTTTCTCAGTGCGGCATTTGTCATAATTTCCAACAAATGTAATCAATAGTTACTTTCATAACCATACTCTTATTTTGGAGGAATGTCAACTTTTTTTGATATTTTATTAAAAAATCTTCGTTTACAGATTCCAATAAAAATGATATCATTGACAAAAGTATTATGTATTATTTATTTAAGAAAGGGTATAAGATACATATGGAATTTATTTTTCTGGGCGGCGCCATGGAGATTGGCGCCAGCAGCATATATGTGAAGGCAGGCGGAAAACGCTTTCTTCTGGACAGCGGTATCCGCCAGTCCGGCACGAAGGACCCGCTGCCGGATTTCCGCACGATACAGGAACAGGGCGGGCTGGATGCAGTCATTGTGAGCCATGCACATATGGATCATATCGGAACGCTGCCAATTATCAGCAAGGCATATCCGAACGCGAGAATCTATATGACAGTCATGACCGCAGAGCTGACGCGCGTGCTGCTCTATGACAGCCTGAAAATTATGGCGTACCGTGAGGATGAGATCCCGCATTACACAGAACAGGATGTGCTGGATATGTTAGGGCGCGTCACACCGATGCGGTATCAGGCGGAGCTTTCGATCTTGGAGGATGTCCGTCTGACCCTGTATCCGGCGGGACATATCGCAGGGGCAGCGTGCGCCTGTCTTGCCACGGAGGAGGGGACTTTATTTTATTCCGGAGATTTTGCCGCATTTTCACAGCGCACGATCGAGGGAATCCATGTACCAAAGCTGCGCCCGGATGTTGCTATTGTGGAGACGACTTACGGGAACCGGCTGCATGCAAACAGGCAGGTGGAGGAGCGGCGTCTTGTGGAGCTGGTGCGGGAGTGTACAGCGTGTGGGCAGAAGGTGCTGATTCCGGCCTTTGCGCTGGGGCGGTCGCAGGAAGTTTTGCTGATTCTGCGCGCCGCGATGCAAAATGAGGAGCTGCCCTCGGTCCCTGTGTATGTAGATGGCATGGTGCGTGATATCAATACCGTCTATACCCGCAATCCGACATTTCTCAAAAATGCGCTTGGCAAGCGGATTCTGCGCGGCGGCGAGCCATTTTATACAAAAGAAATCCAGCCGGTTGCGCCCAGCCAGAACCGGGAGGCGCTCCTCGAGACAAAGGGCGCGGCAGTCATCGTGTCCAGCTCGGGCATGCTGACAGGCGGACCGAGTATGCAGTATGCAAAAAAACTGGTGCAGTCCGAAGATGCGTGCATCATTATCACTGGATATCAGGATGAGGAATCGCCAGGGCGGCAGCTTTTGAATCTTCTGGAAAATAAGGAGGAGCGCAAAATTACACTGGATGGAACGACGATTCCGGTAAAGTGCCGCGTCGAGCAGGTAGGGCTGTCCGCGCACGGGGACAAGTCAGAGATCACGGCATTGCTCGAACGGCTGTCCGCACGTCAGGTTTTTCTGGTTCATGGAAATGAGGAGACGGTGCGCGAGTACGGGAAGGAGCTGGCGATGGCGGACTACCGCCGTCATGTCTATCTGCCGGAATGCGGGCAGGCGTATCCTGTCGAGATTCGAAAGAAACGGCAGCAGCTTGACAATACGCTGCCGTATACAATGCAGAAAACGACGGCATTTACTGTTGGGGATGCGCCGCTTCTGTGGGCATACTGGCGTGAACATTACAGCGGCAGGCGGTTTCCAGTCTCACAGATTGCCGTCATCTGGCATGGGCGGCAGCAGGAGGAGGACGTGCTGCAAAAGATGCAGGGAATTTTGTCGGAAAGCCCTTACTTTTCACCCAATATGCGCCAGTTGTTCTTGTTTGAGGCCAATAATGAGGAGGAGGTCGAGAAAGCGCTGGCGCCGAAGGTGCGGACCATGCAGGATTTGGAACTTCTGGTGCAGGAGCATTTTACAGCGTTTCCTTATCGGAAGATGAGCTATTATCTAGACAGATGTGAAATTGTTCTGTTGTTTGATTATCCGGACAGCGTGGACAAAACACTGTTTGGTGAGCGCGCGGCAGAATTTCAGGAGCATACAGGCTGGACAATCAGCGTAAATCCTTCGATGAACCACACTGCTGCGGGCAGCCTGCTCTACGCCGCATTTGGAAGCAGGCTGCAAAAGACATCATACTATGTGGACAAAAAACAGTATGCCGTGACGGTATCGGGTGAGGAGGGCAGCGACAGGGAGGCTGCGGAGGCATTTCACAGGCAGACCGGATGGCTGCTCTGCATCAATGGAAAGTGCCCGGACAGCAGGAATGCAGCCATGCGGACTGCGGCGAACCAAATGCCAGCACAGGAGCCAGAATATATGTTCACGCCGAGCAATGCAGCCATGCAGCCCGTGGAGCAGAATCTTGCCTTCTCTTGTATCGAGCAGAGTTTTGCAGGACTTCCAGACCAGATTGAAAAGAAGAGCATCCGGCAGGATGAGCGGGGAAAATATCTGGAATTTAGTTTTGTCTCTCCGATGGTTGGGCTGCGATACCGGGAGGAGATTCAGCGCATCGCGGACCAGATTGGATGGCGCATCCGCATTGCCGACAAAGTCAACCAGAATACGCTGTTTCAGCGAATCCGAATGCTCTGTGCAGAACAGGGGATTGCGCTTGCAAAAAACCCCTCTTACATACCAGACAGGCGGGTTGTGGTGGTAAAGACCGCGGAGGCGGCGGATACAGAGAAACAGGCGGCAGTCGCAGAGACATTTCAGAAACAAACGGGGTGTGGGTGTGAGTTTGGGTGATATTGTAAAACGAAAAAGAGTTTCTATTTTATGCATGGTTAGCATTTTTATCTTGCTGTGCACAGCGTGTGCTGACAATATCTCGTATTCTGAGAGTGAAGAAGAAATTACACAGGAAAATACAGTGCTAAATCCGCAGACGGAAGAAGAGCAGAACGCAGGCACTGTATTGGAAGAGCAGAACGAAGGCGCTGTATTGATAGAGCGTACTGTGCGTGATGCTCCTGTGCGTATTGATTTTTATACCAGAGAGCAAAGTACGAAAAACGGGGATGATATTGTTCTGTATATGAGAAAATGTATTTATCCGGTTGTGACAATCGCAGGAAATGAGAATGCTGCGGACAGAATTAATGCAGATATACAAAAAAGGATAGATTCTTTTGATACAAGTACTTCTGTGTTGGATGATGCTGATCAGGATTATCAAAGCATGCGTGATTCAAGAGAGGCTGATTTTCAGTTTCATCCATATTCTGATGAGTTGATATTTACTGCTGTTCGTGCTGACAGTAACGTGGTATCTTTTCTTGAGACATCACAGTATTATGCTGGGGGCGCACATGGTATGGATTGCTATGTCGGGCTGAATTATGATACGCAGACTGGTGAACGGATCAATTTTGCAGAGTTGTCAGGGAATACAGATGCTTTCAGACAGGATACGCTTGCATTTATTCATGATCTTGCTGCTACAGCAGCTTATCAGGGGATTATGTGGGGAAATGATGTCAATGAACAGCAGGAAATATTATATCAGGACGAAAGGTGGTATCTTTCGACATCAGGGCTGGTATTGTTCAGCAATCCGTATGAACTTGGTCCATTTTTTGCAGGTAAGATAGAGTTTACCATTCCTTATTCTGATCTGGGAGGAATGGATTTGAAAGAAAGATATGATTATACAGGAGCCAAGACGATTCGACTACAGACTGAGGAAGTCTGTTACTTAGACTTGAACGGTGATGGACGGGAGGAGAAGATTCAATTTTATATAGACCAGATGGGAAATTCTGATACAGACGTTCACTTTATCATTGATGGTACTGACTATGCTGTGGAGCATGAAGAATTATCCCGGCAATTTTCAGACGACCACTACATATTTTCATGGGCACAGTGTTTCTTATACGATATGGATCCGGCAAATCCTGAGATAGAAATTGCTTTTCAGATGAACTATACCACTTGGGAAGACGATATTGTTACTCCTCATACATTCCTCTATCGTTACGAAAGAACTGGTAATCTTACTTATCTTGGCAGCATTGTTGGAACAATCACGGATCCAACAGTAAAGTTATGTATGATGTCACAGAGTACTGAATCTGAAGTACGAAACTAAAGTATAGACTTTGTATGTAAGTCATGATATACTTGAAACATGAAGTTTTGAAATCAGTGTATTCATAAAATACTATAAAACAGACACAGTATTTTTATAGAATGAAAAAAGGAAAAGGAGAATAAATAAATGAGCAAGAAAACGACAGTTTTAATGATTCTTGACGGTTATGGATTAAATGAAAAGACCGAGCACAATGCGGTATCGCTGGGCAAGACACCTGTGATGGACAGGCTGATGAAGGAGTATCCGTTTGTGAAGGGAAATGCAAGCGGTATGGCAGTAGGCCTTCCTGACGGACAGATGGGAAATTCTGAGGTAGGGCACCTGAATATGGGCGCCGGAAGAATCGTGTATCAGGAGCTTACGAGAATCACGAAGGAAATTCAGGATGGCACGTTTTTTGAGAATCCGGCTTTGGTGGAGGCAGTGGAGAACTGCAAGGCAAAAAATTCAGCGCTTCATCTGTTCGGACTTTTGTCAGACGGCGGCGTGCACAGTCACAATACACATTTGTATGGATTGTTAGAGCTCGCAAAGAGAAACGGTCTGTCTGACGTTTATGTGCACTGCTTCCTAGACGGACGTGACACACCGCCTGCGTCGGGAAAAGGCTTTGCGGAGGAGCTTGAGTCAAAGATGGCAGAGATTGGTGTCGGCAGGATTGCATCTGTGATGGGACGTTACTACGCCATGGACAGAGACAACAACTATGACCGCGTGCAGAAGGCTTATGAGGCGATGACAGAAGGAAAGGGCGAACAGGCATCGTCAGGACCAGCGGGAATACAGCAGTCTTATGACAATGACAAGACAGATGAGTTCGTACTTCCGACGGTTGTGGCGGAGAACGGAAAAGCGATTGCGACGATCAAGGACGGCGATTCGATCATCTTCTTTAATTTCAGACCAGACCGCGCAAGAGAGATCACACGTGCGTTCTGTGACGATGATTTCAAGGGATTTGACAGGAAGCGGCTTGATGTGAAGTATGTCTGCTTCTCTGACTATGACCCGACAATTCCGAATAAGACCGTGGCGTTCCACAAGATTGCAGTGACAAATACATTCGGTGAGTGGCTGGCAGCAAACAGCATGACACAGGCAAGAATTGCCGAGACAGAGAAGTATGCCCATGTAACATTCTTCTTTAACGGCGGTGTGGAGGAGCCAAATCAGGGTGAGGACAGAGTGCTTGTACCTTCTCCGAAGGAGGTGGCTACGTATGATCTGAAACCGGAGATGAGTGCCTACACGGTGTGCGACAAGCTGACCGAAGCGATTAAGTCCGGCAAATATGACGTGATTATCATCAACTTCGCAAATCCTGACATGGTGGGCCACACAGGTGTTGAGGAGGCCGCAATCAAGGCAGTGGAGGCAGTTGACGAGTGCGTAGGAAAAGCAGTTGACGCCATTCTTGAAGTGAACGGTACCATGTTTATCTGCGCGGACCACGGCAATGCAGAACAGCTCGTTGACTACGAGACAGGTGCGCCGTTTACAGCCCACACCACAAATCCGGTTCCGTTCATTCTTGTCAATTATGATCCCGCATATACATTGAGGGAGGGCGGATGTCTGGCAGATATCGTTCCTACCCTGATCGAGACGATGGGAATGCAGCAGCCGACAGAAATGACAGGAAAATCCTTGCTTGTGCGGAAGTAATGGACGAAATATAATGTATCACACCAATGTGTGAATGGATTGCAGTTTACACCGAGAATGACGGGTGTGAACTGCAATCGTTGTTTTCGGTGTAAAAGAAGCGTTTGATTGTCTGTGAGATGAGATAATCGTAGAAATTATAATCAGGGTGCAACAAGATGAGAAGATCGAAAAACAAGATATGGAATAAAATGGTAGTCAGTGCAGTTCTTGCTGTGGTGTGTATGAGTGGCTGCGGCAGCGTTGCGGCAAATGTGGAAGACGTTGGTATGCAGCAGTCGTTCACTGGCAGCATTCTGAATAAAAGTGTGCAAGGTGGCGACAGTGCGGACGGCGAAGCATTGTCTGACGCCCGTGATCTCCAGACAGAAGTTGTCAAAGAAAATGGATTGAACACAGGGACTGAGACTGCGGCAACGAATGAGTATGATACGAGTGAAAAAACGCAGGCTTTGGCGGCAGAGAATGCACTAGAAGCAGCGCCCGAAGTAACACTTATCATGGTAGGTGACGTTCTGCTGCACACGCCTGTGGCAAAAAGCGGTGTACAGCGAAATGGCAGCTATGACTTCACCGCTCTTTTTGAAAATGTAAAAGATGAGATCGCAGCGGCAGATCTCGCACTGGTGAATCAGGAGGTCATCATAGGCGGGGCAGCGCTTGGCATCACAGGATATCCGAGCTTTAATGCGCCCTATGAACTGGGAGATGCCTTGGTGGAGGCAGGATTTGATGTTGTGCTTCATGCCACGAACCACACATTAGACAAAGGCAAAAAAGGTGTCACAAACTGCCTTTCATTTTGGGCGGAGCAGTATCCACAAATCACAGTGCTTGGCATCAATGAAAGTCAGGAGGCGCAGGATCACAATATCTTTGTCTACGAACAGGAAGGTATCCGTATCGCAGTGTTAAACTATACTTATGGAACAAACGGTATCCCGATGCCGTCTGGGATGCCTTATGCCGTAAATTTATTAGAGGAAAAAAAAGTTGCAGCAGACATAGCGAAGGCAAAAACAATGTCGGATTTTATCATAGTCTGTCCGCACTGGGGGACAGAGTATCAGCTTACGCCGTCGGCAGAGCAGGCGCGGTGGACTCAGATTTTTCTGGAAAATGGTGTGGACCTTGTAATTGGCACGCATCCGCATGTCATTGAACCGGTCGAGTGGGTGCAGGACGACAATGGAAACGAGATGCTGGTCTACTATTCGCTTGGCAACTTTGTGAACTGGACATCGAGTTCGGGAAAAGGCATCGCAAACAGAATGGTCGGCGGCATGGCAGAGGTTACGATCGCAAGAGCACCAGATGGTGATGTGGCAGTGAAATCATATGGCGTGGAGCCGGTTGTCTGCCATCTAAGCCAAGGCGCAAACGGGGTGACGACTTATTTCCTCTCTGAGTATACGGAGGAGATGGCATCGCAAAATGCGATACTTGGGCAGGATGCGGCATTTTCAAAGGAATACTGCATCAATCTATGCGAGCAGGTCTGGGGAGCATGTGGGCAGGAGCTACAGGAAATAAGAGAGTGATAGAATGATAACTTAAACGCCTTGAATTTTTTCCGCCTTTTTGGAGATACTGTTGATGATATTGAAATTCATAGTGACAGGAGGGCGGTTATGAAAACAGCATATTTTAAGATTACAGATGTTCATGCAAGGGAAGTACTGGATTCAAGGGGAAATCCGACAGTCGAGGCAGTGGTGACAGTCAATGACTGCTGTGAGGGAAGGGCGAGTGTGCCTTCCGGTGCGAGCACTGGAAAGTTTGAGGCGGTCGAGCTTCGAGACGGCGAGATGCGCTATATGGGGCTTGGCGTGGAGAAAGCAGTCAACAATGTCAACACCAAGATAAAAGATAAACTGATTGGTACAGATGTATGCAATCAGAAGTTCATCGACCATATATTAGTGGATACAGACGGAACGGACAACAAAGGAAATCTGGGGGCGAATGCCACCTTGAGCGTGTCAATGGCTGCCGCGCGCGCAGCCGCAAATGCCTTGGGAATGCCGCTGTACAGATATCTGGGCGGTGTCAAGCCAGACAGGCTTCCAGTTCCGATGATGAATATTTTAAACGGCGGCAGACATGCGACAAACACCGTTGATTTTCAGGAATTTATGATCATGCCAGTCTCGGCGGCAAATTTTCGGGAGGCGCTGCGAATCTGTGCAGAGATTTATCACAACCTCAAGAAAATATGCCACAAGAGAGGCTTGTCCACGGGTGTGGGCGACGAGGGTGGCTTTGCGCCGGATCTTCCAGATGCGTTTGCGGTACTGGACTTGATCGTGGAGGCTGTCAAGGCAGCAGGATATGTGCCGGGACATGATATTCAGATTGCGCTGGATGTGGCTGCCTCTGAGCTGTACAATGAGGAGGACGGCACCTATCATTTCAGCGGCGAGACGGAGTTAAAGCGCAGAAGGGCGTCTGTGGACGGCAATGGCGCATGTGCGTGCTATGAGGCAGGCAAGGAGTTTGACCTCAAGGACAATGAGCCGATGATCACGCGTACTACGGAGGAGATGATCGCCTATTACGAGCAGTTAATTGAAAGGTATCCTATTATTTCTATAGAGGATGGTCTTGCGGAGGATGACTGGGATGGCTGGGCAGAGCTGACCAGACGGATTGGCGATAAGGTTCAGCTTGTGGGAGATGATCTTTTCGTGACAAACACAAAGCGCCTAGATGCTGGTATCAAGAAAAAAGTGGCAAATGCGATTCTTGTCAAAGTGAATCAGATCGGTACGGTGAGCGAGGCAATTGAGGCAGTGGAAATGGCACAGCACAACGCTTACAAGGCTGTGATCAGCCACAGAAGCGGCGAGACAGAGGACGCTTTTATCGCAGACCTTGCAGTGGCGATGAACGCAGGACAGATTAAGACTGGTGCGCCGTGCAGGAGTGACAGAGTGGCAAAGTACAATCAATTGCTGCGGATTGAGGAGGAGATTGCGCTTACCTCAAGGTATTTAGACCCATTTAACAAAATATAGAAACAAGTGGTTTGGAGCGGCGGGGCTGTCGGGAAATGGGTAAACGGTATCATTTTCCGACAGCCCAATCGCTTTAAGTGTGTGCACATAGGGAACACACTATTGTCTGAAAATACTAAAAAATAGCAAAAATTATCTGGAATATTTATGTAAAATGCGAAATTTACATAAATATTTGAAATAATATAAACAATTGCCAAAATTCTCCGATATATATAATGCGCAGCAAAATATTAGTTAAAACAGTGGTAAGAGATGTGCAACAATACCCTAATATGCCAACAAGCATTTTTTATAGCTGTTTGATGAAATATTTTCAAGATAGGGTGTCTAATGGTTTGGATGGGTATTCAGAGTATTAGATACCCTATTTTGATATATGGGAGTTGTTGTTTGACTTTATAGACAGAAAAATAGCTGCACTATAACTTCCGTTTTACCGGTGGGTTGAACAGGAATACGCAGAGGTATGAAGTGATGAAGAGAATGAATATGAAATTTTTGAGTATCTTACTGGCATCGGTACTTCTACTGTCAGGCTGTGCGAAGGAAACCATACAGACGCAGGCTGGCGAAGTGGAGAGCGCAGAGAAAAAGTTTTATCCCTTAAAAAAGGACCGGGTCTTTAACGCGGCGGTGGACGCATTTTTTGAGGCAGTTGACGCGAGGGATGCAGATGCGATCAAGGCGCTGTTTTCCCCGAATGCATTGGAGCAGGCAGAGGATATTGACGAGGAGATAGAGAAGCTGTTCGCCTTTTATCCGGGACCGACACAGAGGTGTGAGCGGGACGGTGTCGGTCCAGAGTCAGGCAGCAGTGATCATGGGAAGAGGATTCGCAGAGGCAGCGACTGGTTTGCAGTGGTGTGTGACGGTGCCAATTATTATTGTGATTTTTCAATGGTTTTTCAAAACGATATGGACCGCAACGAGGAGGGGGTCTGGAGCATTGACTTGGTGTCAGAGAAGGTGATCTGCGCCGAGGATTTCAAGTTTAGCACTAAGCCTGGACTTCATGCGGAATCGGAGGCGCCGGGAGCATATCAGACAAGGAGGATCAAGCATTATCCTGAAGTGTTTGTACCCATTGAGCGGGAGCTGGACCGGGAGGAGATTCGTGCATTTTTGGAAAAGGAGACGGACTTTGGCGTGTTTCAGGATACATTTGGGGAATCCAATGCGGAGACGATCAGGAACGCGGCATATGCGTATGAGCTTCCCGATGAAGAGGGTGAAAAACGGTATTTGATCTTGTATGTGACGGATGAAGGGAAGATCAGGCTGGTGTACATTGTCAATGAGACAGATATTAAACCGTTAGAGACCTTGTGGGAGGCAAAGAAGGATGACGCGCAGCAATAAGTAAAGTCTGTAAAAGTATTGCAGGCGGAAAAGGAGGATCTATAAGATGTGTGATTGTATGATTTGTGAGCGGATTGACTGGATTAAGAACAACAAGAATCCATATTTTGTGAGAGAGCTCGATACAGGGTATGTGGTGATAGGCGACCATCAGCGGATCAAGGGATATGCACTGTTTCTGTGTAAACAGCATGAGACAGAACTGCATTTTCTAAAGCCCGCATTCCGCGATGCGTTTCTTCATGAGATGGCAGTTGTGGCGGAGGCAGTCTACAATGCATTTGAGCCGGATAAACTCAATTATGAGCTGCTGGGGGCAGGCAGAGGGCTGCACATGCACTGGCACTTTTTCCCAAGAAGGGCGGGCGATACGCCAAAACCCGGTCCCGTCTGGCAGCTTGGACAGGAACTTTTAGACGACAGGTTTCTGCCAGATGAAGCGGAGCTGGAGGACTTAAAGCGCCGGCTGAATGCGGCGCTGGATAAACTGCTATAGAGTAATTATTTATAAATATATCGAGGAATGACCACAATGAAAACAATACTGTTAATTGAGGACGACAGGGACTTGAATGCAGGGCTGACATATGATTTGGAGCTGGAGAAGTACAAGGTATTCTCCGCGTTTACCTTGGCAGAGGGACGAGAGATTTTGGCGTGTGAGGCGCCGGATTTGATTCTGTTAGACGGAAATCTGCCAGATGGGGACGGATTTGATTTTTGCAGAACAGTCAAATCAAAACACGACATTCCTGTCATTTTTCTGACGGCAAGGGATATGGAGCAGGAGGAAATGCAGGGCTTTGACTGCGGTGCGGACGATTACATCACAAAGCCGTTTAAGATGCCGATTCTCCATCGCAGAATACAGGCAGCGCTTCGAAAAACAGGAGCGCGGGAGGAACGCAGCCTGTACGATGACGGATTTCTGCGGATAGACTTTGACCAGATGATCGCGGTGCGGGGCGAGGAGACACTCATGATGACGCCGACGGAGTTCAAGTTGCTGCGGCTTTTGATTGCGAATGCCGACAACGTACTGACAAAGCGTCTTTTATTGGAAAAAATCTGGGATCAAAGTGGCAATTTTGTCGATGAACATACCGTGGCAGTGAACATTAACCGGCTGCGGAAAAAAATCGAGACACCAGAGCATGTGTACATCAAGACGCTGTACGGCGTAGGATATCAGTGGAAAAACGGATAAGAGCTATATGAAGGAAAGTGTAGTGTGATGTAAGGTATCAGAGGAAAACGGGAGTTAAAGAGAAATGAACGAGATCTTGTTAGGAAGCTCGGTGCTATTGCTTGTGGTGTCTGTCGGCATTTTGCTGTATGTCAGATATGGGCTGGTGCAATACACAACGCAGTTGATGTACAGTCTGGACGCCATTCTTGCGGGAGATAAAGCGATTGATTTTGGGGAAAATAAGGACACGCTGAACGGCAAACTACAGGCGAAGTTATACCAGCTTGGCGAGGTGATGGAGCAGAAAGCGAAGGAGAATCTGCACCAGCGCCAGCAGCTAGAGACAATCATTGCAGATATCTCTCATCAGGTAAAGACGCCGATTGCCAGCATACGAATGTACCATAACCTGCTGGAGAGAAAAGAGCTTGAGGAGAAAAAGAGGGAAGAATTTCTGGCGGCAGTGGAACATCAGGTGGACAAGCTGGAATTTTTTATGAAAAGCATGATTCGTATGTCGCGGCTCGAGACGGGAATTGTGCAGGTGAATCCTGAGAAGAAGGCAGTGTATGAGCTGATTGCACAGGCGGTCTGTGATGTGGCACTCAAGGCAGAGCAGAAAAAGATAGATATCGTTATTGACGAGAGCATCGTATCGGATAAAGCCGATGGCGGGGAACTGACTGCTTATTTTGACACGCGCTGGACGGCAGAGGCAGTGTTTAACATTCTCGACAATAGCGTAAAGTATACGCAGGACGGGGGAAAAATCGTCATTTCTGCCAGAAAGACAGACTTTTATGTGCGAATCGGCATAAAGGACAGCGGGAGGGGGATTGCCGAAGCGCGCATTCCGATGATTTTCAAGCGGTTTTACAGGGAGCCGGAGTCCGCGAATGTGGAAGGTGTCGGTATCGGGCTGTATCTGGCGCGTGAAATCGTGATGAAACAAAAGGGCTTTATCGAAGTGCATACAAAGACAGGGAAAGGAACGACGGTTTTTGTGAATCTTCCAGTGGAGAGACAATAAGGAGTAGAGTGGATTATCTCAATTCTGTTACTTTTTTGAGAACAGTTTGAGATAATCTTTTTATATGCTTATTTTATCAAAAAGATATCCAAGACTTCGCTTGCAGAATTTTTGGCAGGGAACACAGAAGTTGTGGATACAAAACAGAAACGGGAGGAGATTTTATGGACTTTATTTTAGAGACGAAAGATTTAAAGAAATATTATGGCAGTGAGCCAAATGTCACAAGGGCGCTGGACGGTGTCAGCGTGGCTGTGCGGCAAGGCGAGTTTGTCTCCATTATTGGCACGAGCGGCAGCGGAAAATCGACATTGCTCAATATGCTTGGCGGGCTGGATATACCGACTTCGGGGAGTGTCAAAATCCGCGGAAAAGAAATTGGCAGAATGAATGACGAGCAGCTGACTGTATTTCGCAGGAGAAATATCGGTTTTGTGTTTCAGAATTATAACTTGGTGCCCATTCTGAATGTATACCAGAATATCGTGCTGCCAATCGAACTTGACGGCAATAAGGTGGATAAGGCGTATGTGAATAAAATCATTCAAATGCTGCACTTGGAGGAAAAACTCGATCATCTGCCCAACAATCTTTCAGGCGGACAGCAGCAGCGTGCAGCGATTGCGCGGGCGCTTGCAGGCAAGCCGGCGATCATCCTTGCGGATGAACCGACTGGAAATCTGGATTCCAAGACGTCCTTAGAGGTCATGCAGCTGCTGCGGATGACCAGTGTGGAGTTTGGACAGACACTAATTATGATCACGCACAATCCTGAACTGGCGCAGATTGCAGACCGTATGATTCATATTGAGGATGGAAAAATAGTGGAGGTTCGAGAGGGATGAAATTATTGGAAAATAATAATCGAAAATTTATCAGGACATTGTCGAACAATTGCCTGAAGGCAAACAGGGGAAGGAACAACATTGCGGTCATTGCGGTCATTCTGACGGCAGTGATGTTTATGGCACTGACGACGGTACTTGAGGGGACACAGATTTCAATGAAAAATCAGATGCTCCGTCAGGTTGGGACAAAGTTTATGGTGTCGTTGAAAAATCTGACACAGGAGGAAGCCGAACGGCTGGTTATGGAGCCGGAATTTGCCATTGCAGGGATTGAACAGTCTGTCGCCAGCGCAGTAAACAGCACATTGAACAATGTGTCTGTCAGTATCGGGTGGATGGACACCGTGGTGACGGAAAACAGCTTTATGCACTTGGAAGCAGGGCATGCTCCAGAGAACATCAATGAAATTGCCTGCGATACAGAGGTTTTGCGTCTGCTGGGGCTGCCGGAGGATGCGATTGGACGTTCGTTTGTATTGCAGTATATGGCAGGCACGAAGCCAATGGAAAAAGAAATGACCGTCTGCGGGATCTGGAAAGGCAGGAAATATGAGCAGAGTGCATCAATGCTGGTTTCGAAACCTTTTGTGGAGGAGGTGCTCTCAAACTGTGACGGAGAGTATGAATGGCTTCGCACAACGAGTTACTGCGTTCGCGGTAGTTTTGCCAGCGAAAAAAATATTGCGGAGCAGCTAGACCGTATGGTCGAAAAAATCGGGTATAATCCGTCGGCAGAGCGCGGGGAGGATGGATTTCTGATTCATCATGTCAATCCCGTATACGAGAGCGCTTCCATGGGAGATACTATGGCGGTGTATGTTGCGGAAGGGATTGGTGTACTGCTGATTCTGTTTGCAGGGTATTTGATTATTTACAACATCTTTAAGATTTCGGTCGAGAAGGATATCCGACTCTATGGTCAGCTAAAGACCATCGGAACATCGCCGCGGCAGATTCGCTACATGGTTATCCGCCAAGGAACTGTGCTGTCCTTGACCGGGATTCCTGCCGGGCTGGTTCTCGGCTGGCTTCTGGGAAACGCACTGCTGCCCATTGTGATGACGAATTTCACCATGAGCGAGGCGGAGTTTATCATTCCACCAGTGTGGGTGTGGGCGCTGTCCGGGCTTTTTACTTGGATTACGGTTCGCATTAGCTGCGGCAGACCGGGCAGGATTGCGGGAAGGATTTCTCCTGTCGAGGCATTGAAATATCACGGTGCGCAGAATATTGCAAAGACGCATCAGCGCGGCATGGATTCCAGCCACAGGATTGCGTCCATGGCAGCAAAGAATCTGGGCAGAAACAAAGGAAAGACTGTGCTTGTGGTGCTCTCGATTTCATTCAGTGCGGTGCTGCTCAACAGTATTCTGAATTTTGCAGGCAGTATGGATCAGGAGCTGTATGTGCGGCGTGGCAGCATTACGGATTTTGACGTGCGGAGTGCGGATTATAACAAGCCGATGCTGGAAAATCACGGAAAAGTAGTGCCGCGGCAGGCAGTGCAAACGCTTAGGGAGATGGAAGGAATCGGGGATTTTGGCCTGTCATACTGCTATATGCTGCCGGATGCGGAAAATGTCTCAAAACAGGATGATTTGGCAAAAATAAAACGTGTCAACGGACAGGAAACCATGCAGTTCGACATGGGGTTTGATGAAAACTGTATGATTTATGGATTTGATGCGCCCGCCCTTTCGCTGGCACAGGTGATTGAGGGCAGTGTGGACTATGAGAAGCTTTGTAGCGGAAACTATGTCGTGATGGTGGGGTATCTTGACGACCGCAGTGAATTTCACGATGAATTGCAGTACTATCATGCGGGGGATGTGATTGCGGCAGAGATTGGCGGAGCAACAAAGGAGTATACGGTTTTAGCAGTTCTGGGAATGCCTGGTTCGATGATGATGAGCTACAGCAGCGGTGGTTATGAGTGCATTGGTTTTGCAGAACCTGTCTTTTTGGAGAAATTTCCCATGATGCAGCAGCCGATTCATTGTCTGTTCAACGCAGGGGAAGGCGCTTTTGATGAGGTCAATGCACAGGTTGGTGCGATTGCGCAATATAGCGGACTGACAGTCCAGACGAGACTGACCGCGGAGGCGGAATTTAAAGAAACCCAATACACTTACAGCATGGTTGGAATTGTGAGCGCGCTGATACTGGGGGGAATCGGTGTGCTGAACCTTATCAATATGATTCTGACAGGCGTGATTGCCCGGCAGAAGGAGTTTGCGTCCATGCGCAGCATCGGCATGACCCAAAAGCAGCTGCGGAAGATGATTGTCTATGAAGGAATGTACTATGCGGTGCTGGCAGGCGTGGTCGGGATTGCGGCAAGCGGTGTTCTGTCGCTGACGCTGGTGCGCGTGCTGGCGGAAACGATGTGGTTTATGAAGTATGATTTCACTGTGCTTCCGGCGGTTCTGACATCAATTATATGCCTGCTGCTGGCAGTGTACATCTGTGCGATGACAGACAAGGTCTGGAACAAGGGAAGCATTGTGGAGCAGCTTAGGGAGATTGAATAGGTGCGCTGCAAATTAGTTGTCAAGTCCTGTTTATTGTTATATACTGTGTTTAAAAGTATGGCAGGAGGCGTGCATATGGGCAGCAGGGTTGTCGTGAATCTAGGGGTACAGCAGTTTGACAAGGTGATCGAAGAAAAGAAGTTTTATATTGATAAGACAGGATTTATCAAAGAATGGTGGGAGACTGGTGCGGATGTGACGATTATCACGCGTCCGCGCCGCTTTGGAAAGACGCTCAACATGAGCATGACAGAGTGCTTTTTCTCTAACCGGTATGCAGGCAGAGGAGATTTGTTTGAAGGGCTTTCCATTTGGGAGGAGGCTGCGTACAGAAATCTGCAAGGTACATTTCCAGTCATATTTTTAAGTTTTGCGGGAATTGAGGCAGGCGGATATGAGGATATGGCGTACATGATCTCTGACGAGATTGCAAAATTATATGGAGAAAACCGTTATTTGCTTGAGGGAACGCTGCTGAATAAAAGCGAGCGGGAATATTTTGAGCACATAAAGCCCGGAATGGAAGGGCGTATGGCAGCCGGCGCAATCAGGCGTATGGCAGGTTTCATGCAGCGTTATTATGGCAAAAATGTGATTATTATATTAGATGAATACGATACACCAATGCAGGCAGCGTGGCTGTCTGGGTATTGGGAGGAGGCTGTCAGCTTTTTTTGCACGCTGTTTGGCAGCACCTTTAAGAATAATCCATATTTATCCAAGGGACTGATAACAGGAATTACCAGAGTGGCAAAGGAAAGTATTTTTTCCAGTATGAATAATCCAGACGTGATTACGACAACCTCAAATGAATATGCACGGTATTTTGGCTTTTTGGAGGAGGAGGTTTTTGCAGCGCTTGATGAGGCGGGACTTGGCAGTGAGAGGCAGTCCGTGAAAAAGTGGTATGACGGCTTTACTTTTGGCAAGTACACAGATATCTATAATCCGTGGTCGATTGCTTCGTTTCTTAGAAAAAATGGCGAATATGACGCATACTGGACAAATACAAGCTCTAATGAGCTGATTAATTCACTGGTAAAGAAGGGAAATTCTGATATCAAGCAGACAATGGAAATATTTTTGCAGGGCGGCAGTTTTGAGACAGAATTAGATGAACAGATTGCGTTTCATCAGCTTGACGGAGATGTTCATGCAGTCTGGAGCTTGCTGCTGGCAACGGGGTATCTGCGGGTCGGACAGGTTTTGCGCGTTGGGGAACAAAAGACAAAACTATACACCGTATCACTCACAAACATGGAAGTGAGAAATATGTTTGCAAAGATGATCAGAGGGTGGTTTCATGGAAGTGCGGGGGGATATTACAATGAGTTTATTCACGCGCTGTTAAATGATAACGTGCGCAAAATGAATACATTTATGAACAAGGTTGCGCTCAATACATTCAGCTCGTTTGACAGTGGCAATAAACCGTCAAACCAGACAGAGCCGGAACGTTTTTATCACGGCTTTGTGCTTGGCATGGTGGTCAGCCTTGCGGATACTTACAAAGTCCGCTCAAACCGTGAGAGCGGTTATGGCAGATATGATGTGATGCTCGAGCCGCTTGACAAGAAGGGGAAGGCATTTATTTTTGAGTTTAAGGTGCTGGATACGGACGAAGATGAACAGACACTTGAGGATACGCTTGCAAATGCCCATATTCAAATCAATGAGAAGCAGTACGAGGCAGAGCTGGCGGCGGCAGGGTTTGGACGAGAGCAGATACGGAAATATGGTTTTGCCTTTCAGGGGAAAACTTGTTTGATCGGATAACATAAAAGCAGGGTGAAACGCCCTGCTTTTGTATTATCCGATGGTTCTACATTAAAACAGTTCTGCCGCCGCCTGCATTCGTTCAATAACGTGGACGCCGAACGGGCAGCGCTTTTCACAGCCGCCGCATTTTACACAGTCGGCGGCGTGCGCAGACAGGCCTTTATAGTGGGCGCGGACAGTCGGCGGAACGGTGTCCTGCATGGACGCCAGATCATACAGCTTATTTACCATGGCGATGTCAATTCCAGATGGACAGGGTGCACAATGCCCGCAGTAGGTACACTGTCCGACATAGGCATGCCGCGGTGCGTTTGCAAGAACTGTCGCATAGTCTTTTTCAGCCTCGGAAGCCGTCTCATAGGCGACAGCGGCGTCCACATGGGCAGGCGTATCAAATCCGACTAAGACGCTTGCGACGGCGGGGCGTGTCAGCGCATAGTGCAGGCACTGAACTGGCGTCAGTGCCACGCCAAATGGCGAGTCCTTGGCGGAGAACAGCCGTCCGCCCGCGTAGCCCTTCATCACAGTAATACCGATGCCGTTCTGCTCACAGAGCCGGTACAGTTCCGCGCGCTGCGGTGTGATTCCTCCTAGGTTTTCCGCATATTCTTCTTTAAAATACTCGTTTAAGTCCTCGCTCGCGGGCAGCATATCGAAGGCGGGATTGACGGAAAAGAGTATCATTTCCACGATACCGCTCTTTGCTGCGAGCTTTGCGACATCTGGATTGTGAGTGCTCATGCCAATGTGGCGGATTGTGCCTTTTTCTTTTAATGCCATGACGTAGGAGAGAAACTCGCTGCCTTTCATTAATTGATGAAATTCGGCAGTTTCGTCCACGAAATGAATCATGCCAAGGTCTATGTAGTCTGTGCGCAGACGATGCAGCAAATTCTGAAACGCTTCTTGGACTTTGTGAAGTTCACGCGTGCGCACATACTGGCCATTTTGCCATGTAGAGCCGATATGTCCTTGAATAATCCAGCGCGCCCGCTGTCCTTCGAGTGCTGCGCCAATATTAGAGCGCACATTCGGCTCAGACATCCAGCAGTCTAAGATGTTGATGCCTGCCTGTGCACAGTGGCTAATGACTTCTCTTACCTCATCGGCGGTATGGCGTTCCAGCCATTCCCCGCCAAGACCGATTTCACTGACATTATATCCCGTATTCCCAAGTGTCCGATAGTTCATTGAATATGACCTCCTTTGTGTGTTGTAATTTTGTATAGTAGCGTGTTTCAGAATTTTTCAGTTCAAAGCGGCGTGGTCTGCTGATACAGGTTAGGCGCCGGGGGTATTGATTGTCTGGTTGATCAGCCTGATTAAGATTTTTCTAAACGGCAGTTTGTGAATTTAAGTGTATCATGATAAGGAATAATTATCAATAAAAGTTGTAAAAACGAAAGCTCACAATATCGGAAAACGCACTTCCAGCGCTGGTTTTTGCGTTACGTAGAATACCAGCCGCCAGCGGACTTCAGAGAAAAAGCGTTCAAAATGGAAGGAGGACATTGCAAGCCTTTTGTCTGGTGCGGGACTTGGGGCGCAGGCGAAGGCGGCTGTGTGGCTGCAAGTTCTGTCCGGCATATCGCTCATGCGCGGGGTGTCGCCAGCGCAGCAGTCTATAATATCATACAGTTCTGGTGCAAGGCTGGGTGATATACTGTAGAGGAGTGACTGGCTGTATTCAGGATAGGAGATTCCTTTGGTGTTGTCAAAGCTGTGCCGGGTCAGCCTGCATTCATGCTGGGTGATGGTGTACTCCTGATTCGTTTCTGGATAGAGGGCCTTGATAAGCGTTACAGGTTTGGCGCTGGAACCAGAGGCCGTGACAAAGTATCCCGCTGTCACGGGTTTCGGACAGGCGCGGAAAAGCAAGGTGATTTCCTGTGGTGACAGTACAGGTGTGTCAGTCCACTGCCAGACAAGACGTTCAAACTGCCAGCAGCCGTCTGCATCGCAGTGGTAAGCGGTCCGCAGCCGTTCGGCATCTGGGTCATTTTGCCACAAGTCCGTGTCTGGATTGCCGTTTGCCGCAGTCCCTGCCTTTGCCTGTGCGAGTGTCTCTTGGGGCGCAGTCTGATGAACCACATCATCACAATACCAGAACAGACTGCTGCCCATCAATAAAGCCAGCGGTTTTCCATTGAGACAGATTTCCGTGTGAAAGTGTTTGCAGCTTGGATTTTCGGATTCGAACTGTTCGTATTCCTCCGAGGTTTTCAGGGAGAGGCGTTTTTCGGTATCCCATTTTTGCAGAAAATGAACCATATCCTCTGAGGGAATTTTGACACAAAGATCAAGTACCGCGCCCGATAAACCTACATAGACTGCTGGGATAAAAATCTCTTGGTTTTCCCACAAAACAGTTCGGTTGATGGAAACCTTGGTGAGTTTTTCTGCCTGTTTGCTGTGTCCCCAGATTGTTTCGTCTGTGCTGTAATATACCTCCATGATGCTCGTCCCTCCCAAATAGTATTTTGATATAATGATATAAGCTGCCGCAGTGCGTGTCAATAGCAGATGTCATAACTTTGCTGTCAGGAAATGGAATTTGGGATAGCTATCTTGCGTGATTTATTGTATGATGAAAAGAAAGGGGGAAGTGATGATGGAGACCTATCAAGAATTTTTAGACAGGATTTTTTCTTTTGAAAAAAATGAATGGACGTATGGAGATGGTTATTTCAAAGGAAATCCGTCGATTTCTAAAAAAGTGAATCCCGATAATACGTTTCGGAATTTTTATGGAGATACGGTTGTTTTTGAACTGGCTGCTTCTGTAAAAGAAAAACTGGCTGCATTTGCAGCATTTTTGTATCAGTCGGCACCGGACTGTTTTTGTGAGCGGCTGGTTCCCCAGACGTTTCATTTAACGCTGCATGATTTGAGCAATTCTCCTGTTTTGCAGGAGGTGGCGAAAGACGTGTTTGAGAATGAGCTCAAGGTGATAGAACAAATGCAGCAGGTACAAAAGTATGAGAAAACAGTCCTGAAAATGAAAAGCAAAGCGGTGTTTAATATGGTGGACACCAGTCTGGTCATGGGGGTGTACCCTGCGGGCGGGGAGGACTATCGCAGAATGATGGAACTGTATGATATCTTTGATGAAGTGAAGCGGCTGCCATACCCGTTTACACCGCATATTACACTGGCGTATTATAATGTTTACGGATTTGATGTGCAGTCTGCCAGAGGGCTAGAGAAGGCTGTCCGCCAGCTAAATGAGCAGGAAATTGAATTTGAGCTGTCTGTGGAACATTTGTACTATCAAAAGTTTGTGAGCATGAATGACTATATCAATGTTATAAATTTGGCACGTCATTGAAGCTAGCAGGCAAACAATTTATGATTTTGTATAGAGAGGTGTAAATATGGTACCAATGGCACAGAATTTAGAGGAATTTATATGCTATGATGAATTTTGGCTGGATAAGGACATGGAAAATATGGGCTATCTCTTTGAATACTGTGAGGCGTATTGCAGAGAAATTCTAGGCGATGAGCAGTTTCTTTTAGATAAAGAAATGTTTATAGAATCCTTTATGAAATCAGATTGCAGGGCATTGATGGAAATTGGCCATCCGACATTGTTGTCACAGGCAGCATATGATACCGCAAAGGATTTCATCGAAGTAGACAACGAGAACGAGATGGCGGCCTTCCGGTTAAGGGGGAAACAGCAGGAGTATGCACGCTACCAGCTCTATTGGGCAGGGTGGATGTACGCATATATTCATTTCCAAAGCAAAGAGCGCAGCAAAAACATTATAGAAAAACTGCCGTTACATGAGATATTGACAGATTATAAGATTGGTCATGAGATGAGCAAGGAGGCTTATTACAGCAAGATTGCGTATCTGTTCGAGAAAAAGGTTTGAATACAGGAGGAAACAAGTGATGTTAGACAAGCATTTAATTGCAAAGACAGAACCTGCTGCATTGCAGGAGAATATGGTCGTGAGAGAGGGGGTGCGGATTACGGTTCTTGGCGACAGGCTGTTTCGCATTGAGCAGGAGCCCGAGGGGCATTTTTGTGATCAGGCGACGCAGACGGTGTGGTTTCGGTGGTTCGAACAAGTATCTTTTTCTGTTTCGGAAAATCAGGAGGCATCGGAATTAAGAATTGCCACAGACAGCGTGACTCTTGTGTGGAAGGGCAGCATTGAGGAAAGTTTTGTGGTATTTGCAGGACAAGAGAAAAAAAGTTTTCTGAACAACAGCGAAAATCTTTTGGGCACTTACCGGACACTCGACTGCTGTGACGGAGACCAGTTTATTTCTTTTGACAGCGACGGGCAGCCGTCCGAGAAGATTCAATTGGGATACGGCGTTGTGTCCAGAAACGGTGTGGCTCTTTTGGAGGACAGCCAGTCTTTGATTTTAAAGGAAGATGGAATGCTTGAACGGCGCGAATATCCTGAAAAGGACGATTATGTGTTCGCGTATGGGACGGATTACAGGGGTGCATTGAAGGCGCTGTTTTCCATCTGCGGAAAGACACCGCTGATACCGCGTTTTGCGCTGGGCAACTGGTGGAGCCGGTATCATGCCTATACGGAAAAAGAGTATCTGCACACGATTGAGAATTTTGATGCGCGTGAGCTTCCGCTGACGGTTGCGACGGTGGATATGGACTGGCACTGGTCAGAGACGCTGGACACGCGCAAACAGATTACGCAGAGTGGGAAAAACGACGCACTGCACGGCGGCAGTGACGGTTGGACCGGGTATAGCTGGAACACAGACTTGTTTCCAGATTACAGGCGTTTTCTGGGAAAACTGCATGAGAAAAATCTGCATACGACTTTGAATCTGCACCCTGCGCTTGGCGTGCGGTATTTTGAGGACTGTTATGAGGAGATGGCAGAGGCAGTGGGCATAGACCCGGCGACAGAGCAGCAGATTCCTTTTGACATGACCGACGCGACGTTTATCAATGCGTATTTTAAGGTGCTTCACAAGCCGTATGAGCGGGAGGGCGTGGATTTCTGGTGGATTGACTGGCAGCAGGGACTTGACTCAAAGCTCGAGGGGCTTGACCCGCTCTGGGCGCTCAACCACTATCATTTTCTGGACAATGGCGTGGAACATGCACCGCTGATCTTGTCGCGCTACAGCGGCATCGGCGCGCACCGGTATCCGCTGGGCTTCTCGGGAGATACGCTGGTGACATGGGAGAGTCTGGGGTATCTGCCGTATTTTACAGCGACGGCATCGAATGCAGGGTACTGCTGGTGGAGTCATGATATTGGCGGCCATATGTGCGGTTACAAAGATGATGAGCTCTATGTGCGCTTTTTGCATTTTGGCGTATTCAGCCCGATTAACCGCCTGCACAGCAGCAATTCTGATACCTTTACGAAAGAGCCGTGGGCATATGGAAATGGTACAGGTCTGATTGCGGCGGAGTATTTGCGGCTGCGGCACCGAATGATACCGTTTTTGTATTCGGCGTCTGTGGAAGTTGCCGAGAAGGGGCTTGCGCTCATCGAGCCAATGTATTATGAGTGGGCAGACGAAGAAGAAGCCTATCAATATCCGAACCAATACTTGTTCGGCGGTCAGATGATTGTGGCGCCAGTGACAGCCAAGAGCGAAGCGCAGGGCATGGCGAGGGTGAAAGCGTGGCTTCCGCAGGGCACGTGGACTGATTTCTTTACGGGAGATGAGTACGCAGGCGGACAAGAACTTACATTCGTCCGCTGGCTGGAGGAGATGCCAGTCTTGTTAAAAGAAGGCGGCTTCTTTGTGCTTGATGACCGCAAATATACAAATGATGTAGCGAATCCAGACCAGTTGAAAGTGGTTGTCACAAACGGGAATGGAAGCTACACACTACATGAAGAGCAGGACGGAAATCGGCTGGATACGGTATTTGTGTCAAAGGCGGGCGAAGGTGTCCAGTCAGTAATATTCCATTGCAATACAGAGATGAAAGAAGCAGCATTACGCATACCGCCAAGAAAATATAAGTTTGTATTCAGCAATATTTTGTCTGGTACTGTAACCGTTTTGGCAGATGGAAAGGCATGTGCGGCAGCCGTGGACGATAACGGGCGTCTGAGTGTCGTTATAGAAGAAGTCTATCCAAATACGAAATATGAAATTTGCGTGCACTTTGCAAAGAAGGCGGACGAAAAGCGGAAAGAGGCTTTGCGAAAAACCATTACCAAATTACAGATGGATAACAATGAAAAGAACAGAATATATGAAAGGCTGTGCTGCGCCGGCAAGGCGGCATACGTGGAGATTGTGGAACAAATGCCCGTGCCCCAGATCGCAAAGGACAGGCTTATCGAAATAGGATAATGTGGAGGCAGAATATAGATGAAGATAGGAAGCAATACAGAAAATGTACTTGGAATTTTGCACGGCGGCGATTACAACCCAGATCAGTGGCTCGACTGCCCGGAGGTTTTGGAGGAGGACGTGCGCTTGATGAAAAAGGCGCGGGTAAACTGCGTATCGCTTGGCATCTTTGCGTGGAGCAGGCTGGAGCCCGAGGAGGGCAGATACGAGCTGGACTGGCTGGAGAATATCATACAGCGTTTATATGAAAATGGCATCTATACGATTCTAGCCACGCCGACGGGGGCGATGCCGCACTGGCTGACAGACCAGTATGAGGAGGTGCGGCAGGTCAGTGAAAATGGTGTTCGCAATGATGCGGGAAAGCGGCATAATTACTGCCCCAGCTCTCTGGTGATGCGGGAAAAGACAAGACAGATAGACCAGAAACTCGCGGAGCGCTTTGGCAGGCATTCGGGCGTGATCTGCTGGCATATCTCAAATGAGATTGCCAACAACGGCATTGACGGCGCGTGCCACTGTGAAAACTGCCAGCAGGCATTCCGCGTATGGCTACAGCAAAAATATGGAACACTTGAGAAGCTGAACAAGGCGTGGTGGACAGCCTTCTGGAGTCATACTTACACCGACTGGGCGCAGGTCAAAGGGCCTTCAGCGCGCGGCGAGAACCTGCTGCACGGGCTAAATCTGGACTGGAAGCGTTTTATGAGCAGCCAGCAGCTTGATTTTTGCAAGGAGGAAATCCGCACCGTGCGCAGCTACAGTGCGCTGCTTGTCACGACAAACCTGATGGCATTTTTCCGTCCGCTGGATTATTTCCAGTGGGCGAAGGTGTTAGACTTTGTCTCGTGGGACTGCTATCCAGACTGGCACAGCGGCGCGGACGAGCTGGATACAGCGGCGGAGGCTGCTGCCTGTCACAGTCTGGTGCGGAGCCTAAAACGGGATAATTTTCTGATGATGGAGAGCACGCCCTCTGTCGTGAACTGGCGTGAGAAAAACCGCCTGAAACGACCGGGAATGCATGAATTGTCCTCTTTGCAGGCGGTGGCGTGCGGCTCTGACAGCGTGCAGTACTTCCAGTGGCGCAAGAGCAGGGGTAGCAGCGAGAAATATCACGGGGCTGTGGTCGATCACAAATACGGGGAAAACACGAGAGTATTCCGAGATGTGGCGCGCCTTGGCGAACGCCTTTTGCAGATTGCGCCCAAGGTACTTGGCACCTGCAATCAGGCGCGGATTGCGATGATTTTTGACTGGGAAAACTGGTGGGCAGTGGAGGACGCCTATGCCGTTGACAACCATATCCAGTATCAGCGGGTCTTTCTCGAATATTTCCGCCCGCTCTGGGAGATGGGCGTCGATGTGGACATCGTTGATATGGACTGCAAACTGGATTCGTACAGTGTGGTCATTGCCCCGTTAAATTACCTGTACCGCAAAGGCTATGCGGACAGCGTGCAGCAGTATGTGGAACAAGGCGGCTGTTATGTGACGACCTGCTGGAGTGGGGAGGTGGACGATACGGATTTAGTCTATCTCGAAAAGCATCCTTTAGAGGAGGTTTTGGGAATTGCGCCGGAGGAGATGGACGTGCCGGACGGCTATTGTGAGAACAGCCTCCAGTATCAGGGACAAACGTACCAAATCACAGGGCTGTGCGGACTGGTGCACGCCAAAAGCGCAGAGGTGCTTGCAGAGTACCAGCATGATTTTTATGCAGGCTATCCCGCGCTCACGAGAAACATTTATGGAAAAGGAGAGGCATACTATATAGCCTCGATGAATGAGATGGATTTTCTGAGAGCTTTTTATCAAGAGCTTTTGCATAAAAAAGATTTGGAATGCCGTCTCAATGTGAAATTCCCGATGGGCGTGACGGTGAATGAGCGCAGGGCAAACGATCAGAGTCTGTGGTTTTTGCAGAACTTTAACAGAACGGCGGCGGACGTGGAGTTTTTGTCGGCGTACACCAACATCGAGACAGGGGAGGTGTTAGACGGGAAGGTTACGATGGGGGCGTTTGAGTGTATGATTTTGGAAGAAGGTATAAAAAGTTAAAAGGAGATTTCGCATGAAAAAAATGTCAAACGACAGCATGAGCAAATTCATCAGCCTCATTCTGCGCCATCATCCAGAAGCAGCCTATATCGAGCTGGATGAACACGGCTGGGCAGAGGTGGACAAATTAATAGAAGGAATCAGGCGGACTGGCAAACGAATCAACAGAGAGCTTCTTGAGGAAATCGTTCGGACAGACAACAAACAGCGCTATTCGTTTAATGAGGATAAGACGTATATCCGCGCGAATCAGGGGCACAGCGTTCCAGTAGATGTCGGGTTAAAGGAACAGGAACCGCCGGTATTTTTATATCATGGCACTGCTGTCGGCTTCCTTGCCAGCATTGAGCGGGAAGGGCTCAAACCGATGGGTCGGCTGTATGTGCATCTGTCAAAAGATGTCGAGACCGCAGTCAATGTGGGAAAGCGCCATGGAAAAACCGTGGTACTCAAAATTCACAGCGGTGACATGTACCGTGACGGACAGGCATTTTATCTGTCTGAAAACGGTGTATGGCTGACCAAGAAGGTTGTGCCAGAATATTTTGAACGGCTTATCGTCTAAAGCCTTTGCGGCAGCTTGGAACAGAACCGGGCTGCCGCATAAAATTAGAGCCGGAAAAATATGAAATAAAATTTGGAAAAATAGTTGACAAATGTGTCGAAATAAGATATTATAATTTTTGTTCGCGGAAGTGCTGGAATTGGCAGACAGGCAAGACTAAGGATCTTGTGTCGGTAACGACGTGTGGGTTCAAGTCCCATCTTCCGCAGTGGTTAAAAAATTGCCAATCCACTTTATTCAATTAAGAAACTCCCTTTTCGGAATTGTGTACCCATTGAAAATCGGACTATAAATATGCATTTGGATTGTATAATAATACGTTTTGGTGGTTTTAATATTCTATGAATTTTAAATTGCGGGATTATTTGATAAGCCTATCAGCAATCAGTTGGTAGGCTTATTTGACTGTCAGACGATGGGGAATAGTCAGAGACAATTCCGACTATTTACTCTGCATTGTAATATGCGGTAAAATATAGTATGATATAAAATATATTTTTGAGGAGAATAGCCATGAAAAAGAAATTATACCGTATTGTTTGTTTATGCAGTCTTGTTTCAATTGTGTTGTGTGCATGTGGAAAAAACACAAATTCAGAAGTAAATGTCACGCATATTTCCGATGGTCTTGAATCAGAATATGAGTGGAACTCTCCTGAAATAGATAAATTGCGTGAAAAATACCCAGAATACTTTGAGCTTGGAACCTTCAAGGGGCTGGAGGTTTATGTTTGGCAGATGGCAGAGGATGACTATCGTTTTGGGCTGATGCAGGGAACCAACCGTCAGAAAACTTTGGAAGAGTTAATGGCATTAAAAGGTGCTTCACCAGAGGAAATGGCATTGATTCTGTCTGCCTTTGACATAGACGACAGAGATATTTTTGTGATTCCATGGCAGAATCCCATTTCCAGCTATATGGTCACAGATGATATGGTGAAAGACCCGGAATACATAAGCAATTTACGAAATATGCTGGGACTGGACTTGGATGAAGAGCTGATGCTCAAACAGGAAGAAGCTGATGTAATGTATGACAGAATCCCTATGGTAAGAGTGGATGGTAAATTATATTATGATACAGGAAAAGAAAGCACGATCGACTGGCGTTGTGGAAATATGGATGGAGAAATAACGTCTACTGTCGATGGAACTGAAATACCAACAGAAGATAATCAGTCTAATTTTGGAAGTGGATTTAATTATCAGTATGGAGCAGACGATACAATAGAGATTTATATGAATGAAAAGTGGTTTGTCTTTGAATACAGAGAAGAATCTGAATGAGAAAATAAATAATCGATAAGTCAAATAAAATCCAAAAGGCTACCCAATCAAAACGGCAGCCTTTTTCAATTCTCAACCTTAATTTTCTCAATATTCAGTAGGTGGTTTTTCAGGTACAGTTACTTATATCCCATGAAGAATTAAGAAATGTATGAATATTCATCAAATTTCGGGAGATGGACAGTGGGAACACTTTTCCAAAAAGGGGGTTAAGAAATAAAATGGATTGGCAATTTATAAACTAAACTTACTATGTAAAGCTATGATATAATCAAATCGACAAATCGGAATTGATATAACGAAAGAATATATTATGATTGATAATAAACAGGTCAAAGAAATTCTATTGGGACTAGGAGCAGATTTGTGCGGAATAGCAAGTATAGATAGATTTAATGACGCTCCCAAAGGATATCATCCTACTGATGTTTTACCAACTTGCAAATCGGTTATTTCTTTTGGATGTAGATTTCCAATAGGAACTTTGAGTTGTAATTCTCATGTACCTTATACAAGAGTGAGAAATTCCATTACGCCCAAAATGGATTCGATTGCTCTTGATTTTTGTATTGAAATGGAAAAATATCAAATTGCTTGTGTACCAATTCCAACAAATGAAAGCCAATGGGACGAAAATACTAAGAGATGGCGTTCTATTATTTCTCAAAAACATGCGGCACAGGCAGCGGGATTAGGTACGATAGGCAGACATTCTTTGCTTATTACGCCAGAATTTGGAAGTATGGTTTGGCTGGGAGCAGTTTTGTGTGAACAAGAATTAGAATGTGACGAGTTAAAAGATAATATTTGTAATAACTGTAATGCCTGCGTAAACATATGTCCAGTAAATGCGTTAGAACATTTAGAGTTAGAGCAACAGGCATGTTGGGATTATGCCTTTGGTGATGATAAAACAATACAAAGCTGGGTGATAAGTTGCCACAAATGTAGAGATATTTGCCCCTATAATTTAGGAACAGAAAATTCGTTTATAAAGAAGTAGACCAATTCCAGTTTATCTACTAACTGTCCTAACTTTCCTTTATTTTCAAGGTTTTGCGATATGCCTAACCTTAAAATATGTATCCTTTTCCCTTGTTTTTGCCCTTATCAGCAAGTTACAAGGGAAAGTTTTTCTTATTCAGTTTTCATTGCTTAACTCATTCCCACAACCTTATCCAATAGCTTTGCGGAATCCCGCTTAGCCTCCCTTGTAGCGTGTGCATAGACATTCATTGTAGTGCTTACGTCCGAATGTCCTAAAAGTTCCTGCACGTCTTTTGGCTGCGCCCCGTTTGATAACAGGTTCGTTGTATAGGTATGCCTTAGTGTGTGGAAGTGGAAACCCTCTAACTCCGGTACTTTCCTTGCCGCTGTCCGGCAGGCTGTTTCTACGGTGGCGGGAAGTTCAAGACAGCCATCTTCCCTCAGACATACAAAGGAGATTTCCGTATAATCCTCCGGCGCATCTTCTGTCATTGGCAGATTGTAATACTCATAATGCACCCTGTTTTTCTCTGTAACTTCCCTGTAGAAATTCTTGTGATAGAGTTCGCCATACTGCATATGGTTTTTAAGCTGCTGTTTTCTTGCTTTCTTCAAGATGTCAGCGAGGGCGTTTCCAAAATCAACTGTACGCACTTTTTTCCTCTTGGTCGAGCCGATTTCGTGCTTATGGGTAGTGCCGTTGTAACGGACGCTCCTGCGGACTGTCAGATATTGTTCCTCAAGGTTGATGTCCTGCCAAGTCAGACCTGCCACTTCCCCAAGCCTAAGCCCTGTGAAATAGGCTATCTGTACGGGCAGGATTGCGTCTTTGCTGCGTTTTCCAAGCTGTGCAGTCAGTTTTTGATACTGCTCAAATGACAGTGGTTTGACTTTGCCATTGTCGGTGTCCGTTTCCTCCGCAAACAAGTCCATATCGTCCTTTTTGTGCCTCATGACCACATATTGCATGGGATTGAATGTGATGTACTGTTTTGGGAACACTGCAAAACGGAATGACTGCTGTAATACTGCGGAAAATGACCTTACATAGTCTTTGGAATATCCTTTGGAAACAAAATTTTCAATAGTTCCCCCAAAAGACAGGATATCCATGAACTGCTGTAAATGCCCCGAAGTGACCGTTTTGAGTTTCCGTCTGCTTACAGGGTGCTGTTTAATGCGGTTGATTGCCTGTAAATAAGTACCGACAGTGCCATTACTCAATGTTCCTGTCTTTAATTCTTCCTCCGCCCATGTGTCAAGCAACTGTCCGAGAGTGATATTGTCCGCCTTTGCAATGAATTTCTTGCTTTCATAGTCCTCCATTGCCTGCCTTAACAGCTTTTCCGTTTCGCTTTTGCTTTCTGTTCCTGCACACTCTTTCTGTACCAAGTTGCCGCTTGCGTCCTCCACATAAAAGCGGTAGTACCATTTTTTACCTTTCTTCCGTACTGATCCTTTTGCCATAATCGTTTCTCCTTTCAATGAACGCATTTTAAGCGTATGTAATCATTGAACAGATATGGCAGTCGGAACTGATGGAATGCTTTCTGAAAATAAGGATAGCATAAAATCTGCTGTCCCGTTATACCGAACCGGAATCTTCCTCTGATAAAAGATTGGATAGCCTTGCAGCGGCGGCGTCAGGGTTTTTGGAGTAGAGCCTCACTATGTCGCCCATATCATTAAGGGCGTTTACGGTGTGGGTAATCTCCCGCAGGAACATGATTTCATTATATTCCCTGTCCGATTCAAATCCCATTGTCTTTGCAAGCTGTGCGCTTTCCTTGCTGCCCTTAAACTTCCCGCACGCAAGGCGGAACGAATCCACAAACAGCTCATATTCCTGCAGCATCAGCAGCAACAGGTCTTTTGAAAAGTCTGATTCGGAAGTTTCCATGTCATAGGGCAGCTTAGAAAGAATGGAGGACATGGCGTCACGGATTAACATTTCCTTTTTATCCGTAATGTCAGATTCGTATTCTTCCGTTTCGCCTTTTAGCCATTCTACGGAAACATGGAGTGCGTCTGCCAGACCATCAAGGACAAGTTTCTTAGTGTTGTCAATCGTTCCTGCCTCATACCTCTGGATAGTGGATGCGGTGACGCCCATTTTTTCAGCAACATAAGGCTGGTTGACGCCCAGTTCCAGTCTCCGTTGTTTTGCCCTGCCGCCGATTATCCGGCGCAGCTCTTTGTCTTTCATGTTGGGTTTCCTCCTTTATCGGTATGGTTAGAGTATACCATACCAAAACAATTATTGCAATATGCAAGTTAAAAATAATTTTTAAAATCACATAACGCTTGACAAAGAAATATAAATGATGTATAGTAAGCATACTATAAAATTGCATAATGCAATTTGTGAGGAGGAGAATGAATGACAGAAATGAAGATTGCACTTTCCATTGAGGAGGCGGCAGACTACACCGGAATAGGTCGGAACACACTAAGGAAACTGGTGGAGTGGAATAAACTCCCTGTATTAAAAGTGGGGAGAAAGGTACTTATCAAAAAGGACATTCTGGAACTGTTTATGACGGTGAATGAAGGAAGGGATTTGCGGGACAAGGGAAACGTCAAGGCTGTCACAAGAAAGGCGGTTGTATAATAGGCAGGCTCACAGTTACAGTGAACTTAAAAAATGCAATCATTTTTGAAAAATGAACTCAAAAAATGCAGTCACTTTTTAAGAATGAACTTAAAAAGTAAGTTCACTGAAAAAACTGTGGGATATATTCCGCAAAAAATGAACTTAAAAAATGCAATCACTTTGAATAAAGTCAGTTGACCGCCGGAAACAGCAGAAATGTAATTCAGCATAACCAGTGTATTGGGGACAGATAAGGATAACAAAGACGGGCAGAAATAAAAGGATTGCTGGAAAAACAGGCATAAAACAGCCGGAAAATTGTATCCAATATGCTGAAAGCACATTTCACTGGATACCCTCGGAGAGCCCCCGCAGTATTGGCTTGCCAATACTGCTAGGGGGTTATCATCTATGGCGGAGCCAAGATGATAACCGCACTGCTTCAACGTGAAATCAGGAGGAAAACATGGGAGAAATTTCTTTCAGCAACCATATCAGCAATAAGAACAGCGCAATCAACAGCAAGGCAAAACTTGCCGGAGTTGCAAAACACAATCTGAGGAAATACCATTCGCAGGATTACAGCAGGGATAACATCACACTTCTTTATGGGACAACCAATCTCATGCAGGACGTGAAAAATGTGTACCACAAAGAATTTGACACCGCCCTGCATGAATACAATGCAAAACAGACAAGACCGGAAAGACGGATTGGCGATTATTTTGAACATGTATCTGAAACGGAACAGGACATGGCGGTGGAAGTCATTATACAATGCGGGGATAAAAAATTCTGGGAACAGAACAGTGGTGACAAAATATTTATGAAACAGGTGTATAAGCAGCTCCTTTTGAAATTGCAGGAATATTTGCCGGATTTTAAGGTTGCCAATGCGGTGGTTCACTTTGATGAGGCAAGCCCGCACATGCACGTTGTAGGTGTTCCGGTAGGGAGAGGGTTTAAGCGTGGCTTGTCAACAAAAGTATCAAAGCGATCTGTATTCACGCCCCAAGTCCTGTCGGAAGTTTTGCAGGATAAAATGCGGGCAGACGCCAACCACTATATGAAAGCCATCTTCCAACAGGAAGTAAAGGAAAAGAAAAAGGGGAAAAACCATGATTTGACGGTTGCGGAATACAAAGTTGCAAAAGAGGAAGAAAAGATTGAAAAACTGTCAACGGATAAAATAGGATTGGAGGCTGACATTCTTGTCCTGAACCATCAGAAATCCATTACGCAGAAAAAATTAGAGGAACTGGACGGGGAGATTGAAAGTTCCAATATCTTTCTGAATGCACTCCAAAAGATAAAGCAGTTTATACAGGCGTATCTTCCCTTTGCGCCATTGATTGAGGAATTTGCGAACCATGTGGAACGTGGGGAGGATATAGAGGCAGGAAACAGCTTTCGGGGACTGTTTACCGCACTTGGGGAGCTGCTCAATTCATTTAAGGAAATCATTGTGGACGGACTGTGCTGGTTTCCACGCCTTATGCGGTGGCAGACCTCAAAGGGCGAAGTTTCCCCTGTGTTTGAAGATAACAGGAATGAAGGCTATTACTACCGCCTAAAATCTTATATGGATATCCATACAAGGAAAGAATACCCAAAAGAACTGATACAGTCGGAAATCAAGCCAGAAAACCGTACAGGCACAATAGAGCAGTTGGCGCAGAATGTGGAGGCTGTCGAAAAGCAGGTGCAACTTATGGGTGTAAAGATGAGCCGGAATCAGATATATTAAACTGGGTAGTTATAACGCAGCAGATAAAAAACTTAAAATCTTATATTATGCAAAAGGACACTTTCATTCTGTGAAAATGTCCTTTTGTGCATATCATTATTCAAAATCTTTTATTTTGGATATAGCTAATCTGTTTTCCGCATGTCTGTAATACTACGCAAGCACGAATAGACTGAAAGATGAAAAAAGCACAAAAGCAGCAAATCTTTTCAGACTTACTGCTTGTATGTTCCGTTATAACGTGCGGTAATCACTTAGTTTTTTTCTTCCAGCATCGGGTTCTCTTTTTCTATGACGATTCTATCCGGTTGGCAGTCAACGATTACTTTATCGCCGATAGAAAAGCCTAGAGATTCCAGCCACTTTCCTTGCAGGATAATCTGTGAAACGTAAGAGTAATCTTTTCCGCTCCCAGCATATACAGTCAGCTTTCTTTTGCTCATTCATCTTCCCTTTCCAAAATGCGCCTGCACTTTATTTCAAAAACACTCCCATCTGACATTGAAATACCGAAGGTGTTTTCTTTTTCATGGGTTTCAATATCGGAAATGCCCAATTCTTCACTGTTGTCATTCAAGAAATCAAAAATTCTGTCTTTCAAATAATTTATTTTCATGGTATACCTCTCCTTTATGTATTATTTATCATTTTATACTGATTTTCTGTTGTATTAATTAACAATTTATCAATGATTTTATGGTAATTCTTCATTCCGATTATCATTTTCATATAATAAATTGGTGATTCATCTGTATTCAAAATAATATTGTCATTCGTCTATGGTAACACCACAATCAGTTGGTAAAAGCCATTTTTCCAGAATTGTTTCCGTATTTCTGATCCCTGATGCTTTTCCATTTACTCTAATCCATTCAATCAGCCTCCCTTTTGTACCACAGATTTAACATTTAAAGAAAAAAATCCAGTTGCGCCTCTACAGTCCCAATTATAGCATTTCATTTTGCTACAATCAAGATAAAAATGTGACTAATTAGTCGCAGGGAAAGAGGATATTATGCAATGGTTTATACAAGATGTAAATATCGGTAAGAATTTACGGAGTCTGCGCGAACAGCATGGATATTCACAATACAGATTGGTAATCAAATTACACCTTATGGGAAGCAATATGTCACGCAGCACTTATTCTAAAATTGAAACCGGCACTCGGAATATACGAATTAGTGATTTTCTTGCCTTGAAACAAATTTATGGTGTGGACTTTTCAGAATTTTTTGTTGGGTTGCTGCCAGAGGAAAACACACTTCTTTAAAATTTGAGTGGGCAAATAAGTAGTTTTAAACTTACTTGCCCTGATTTCTATAAGGCTGTCATTCCATTTCTTGTCCGTTCTTTTTCATAATCCCAAATTTTTTATGGTTGCGCCCCTACAGTCCCAGATAAATCATTTTAGATTGCTACAATCAATATAAGGGGTTTTGGTTAATCGCAGGAAAAGGGGTACTGTTATGCAATGGTTTCTACAAGATATAAGTATAGGAGAAAATTTAAAAATTCTAAGAGAAAGATTTGGTTACTCGCAATCAGAATTAGTGGCGAAATTACATCTCATGGGCAGCAATATGTCACGCAGCACTTATTCCAAAATCGAAACTGGCACTCGGAATATACGGATTAGCGACTTTCTCGCGTTGAAACAAATTTATGGCGTGGATTTTTCGGAATTTTTTATTGGGTTGTTACCGGATAGTGAAAAATAAAAAGGCAAGTAAAGCAATTCATCAGCTTACTTGCCTTTTTGCTGGGTATCTGTCAGCAATGTCCTATGGCGTCCAGAAGTTTAGGAGATAAAGAAGTCATTTCTTTCAGTTGTTCCTCGTTATAATCAGAAAATTGCGACACTGTAGAAATTTCGTATTCCTGCCATATCAAGGAAGTTTTTTTCTTCGGAAGAATCTCAAATAGATATTTGTCCTCCCAATCTTTAAACATAACTCCATTTTTCTTTAGCGTGTAGTATGTTTTCATAGTCAGGGCATAATCACACTGGCAAATGACATATAAATCATGGGCTGTCTTGTGTTTAAAGTCGTCCATACAGAATATTTTGCCCTGAAAGAATAGGTTATGTAGCATCGTAGGAAAATGGCAACTGTCAAATGCTTCCCTGATAGAAGCAAGAGAACGTATCTGAATGCCATACTTCTGGCATATGCTGTCAAGTTCCGGCATTGTGCCTTCGCCCAAATTGCGGAACTTCAATATTTCCTCTCTGGGATGTATTGATAACTGTGAGAGGTATAGTATGTTATTGTATACAAGGACATTTTGCAGCCGTTTTGACATGGGGATATCATTAACTGATATTTCATTTTCCGGTGGGTACAGGTATCCTAATGCGTTCAGTTCATTAGCAATGGCAGTTGCATTACAACCTTTGGGACATTTATTTGCAAATGTCAGATAATTGAACCCTTCAAGTTCTGAAACTTTGGTGATTTGTAAAGTCCATGACAAAGCTGTTTTGACTCCCTCAGAAAGTTTTAAGTCTTTAATATATGTTTCCATATCCTGCTCCTTTCGTATTCATTGTACTACGTTGGTTATGGTATAACACTTTTCCTTACAGAATAAAGAAAATCAACTAAAATAGTGTGGATTGAAATGACAAAAGATTGATTTAACTGCATAAATCAGTGCATACCCTTATTCATATGTGTATCTGCCAGTAATATTTCTATCAATGGTGACAATATAAACAATTCCTCAAAAATTATCAATATCCGTTGCAGAAAATGGACAATTTGAGCAGAAAACGGACATTAAAACAGCTTTACCACACATAATGGGTAAAGCTATGCAGAGAGGTGAGAAAGATATACTATACCATTAGTTCTGAAATAAAATAGCATGGTTTGAACTGATAAAAGAATGATTTAATTGCATAAGTCAGTCCACGACCTTATCCATATGTGTATCTGCCAATAACTTTTGTATCAATAATGACAGTGCCGGAACACTGTCGGATATTATTTTGAGCTGCTGTCCACTGCAATCTGAAAGCTGCGAAACTGCAATAATCCCATATTGTTTAAATAACTGAACAGATTTATATTGGGGTAAAATTTCAAACAGATACTGGTCATTCCAGCCGCAGAGTGTCACTCCATTTTTCCTTAGTGCATGGTATGTTTTCATGGTAAGGCAGTAATCCTGTTCGCATATATTATATAAATCATGGGCAGATTTGATTCGGATATCATCTACACTAAATATGTTGCCTCTAAAGAAAAGCGGGTATATTTTTTTGTGAAATTGAAATTCGCTGAATGCCTCTTTAATGGGGCAAAGGGAACGTATCTGAATCCTGTATTTTTCACAAAGCGTATCAATTTCTGACATAGCAAGTTCACCTACGTTGCGAAACTGTAATATTTCTTCCCTTGGATATGCAGAAAGCTGTGCAAGGTATACGATGCCATTTCTTAGAAAAATATTCCGCATTTTCCTTGACATGGGAATGTCATAGATTGATATTGCGTTTTCGGCAGAGGGAAGGTAGCCTAAGTCATTCAGTTTTTTTATAATCAAAGCCTTATTGCAATCTTGTGGAAGCGCCTTTGCTAATGTAAGGCAATCATACTCTTTTAGGTCCGAAACTTTAGTAATATGTATTTTCTGCAAAGTCTTTTTGATATATAGGGAATAATGTAATTCCAGAATGTCATTTTTCATAAATATGCCTCTTATTGTATTTGGATTAATGGAATTATAACATTCTTCTTTTTACAAATAAAGAGAGAACTGGTTTATATTTTGACCAGTCCTCCGTACAAAGAAAGATATGTTACCACAATTCTAATGAATCTTCCGCATCTACCCATGTCTGCATACAACCATCAAGATATAGTGCTGCGTATTCAAGAGGATTGTCTATTGCTAAAGCATTTAAGGCACATTCGGAGCATGGCGTTGTTTTTAATCCTTCTTCCGCTTTTTCGCAGTCTATCCGTAAAATATATCCGTCAAAAGTGGTTATATCAATACTGTTATGGAGCATATTATATGTTGCATGAATAAACCTCATATTTTTTCGTCCTTTCTTCTTGTGTTTTGGAGAAATTTGTGAAAGCATTCCAATCAGTTCTTCCTGTCCTGTTCATTTCATGTTATAATTTGTTACAGGTTTTTGTTTCCCTTATTTTTGCCCTTATGAGGGTTCGTAACATGAGGGAAAAGGATATAACACAAGGGAAAGTATAAGGGCAAACTCACTTATTATAAATTTAGCATTTTCAAGGGTTTGCGGACTTTTTGAAGATAAGATATAACAGTTATTAAATGCTATAAAAAGTGTCTTATCAGAATTCCAGTTTGTTGAATAAAAGCGTAAACAAGCGGTTGACAAGTTGGTTATACTTTTGGTTACACTCAATTAGCTGATGTGCGGAAAGCTCCTTTCTATGAGGGATTACGGTGTGGGGAAATTCGTTCAAGTCCCATCTTCCGCATAGGTTTATAAGTGAGGAAAACTTGAATATATTAAGTTTTCCTTTTTTCAATTGCCCTACTTCCTTTCATTTGTTTTTCATTACGATTATGTCCAACATATGATGGACAACATATATAAGTGTACATCATTTGTTGTACACTGTCAAGGAGGTGATGCAAATGGGATATTATCCAAGACTACGGGATTTAAGGGAGGATAACGATTTATCCATCAGAAAACTTGCTGATTTGCTTTATATGCAACGAACTACTTACCATAATTATGAAACTGGAAAAAGAGAACTGCCCTTTGAACTGGCTATTACTCTTGCTAAATTCTATGACGTATCTTTAGATTATATAGGCGGTCTGACCAATGATAAAACACCATCACACCAAAAATAGAAAATTTATTTTGAACACTTTCTTGAACACGTTTTGACAGAGATACACTGAAAGCCTTTCTGTTAGTATATTTGCGGAATGTGAAATGGGTTCAAGTCCCATCTTCCGCAGTGTAAAAGCCTAGAGTTTCTGGGCTTTTTATTTTTTTGCGCTACATGAAAAAGTTGTGTTTTGATCATTTTAGAGATTTCTTAGAGATAACTATGCTACAATGCCAGTGTACGAAAAACGAAAGGGTACATATGGAGGGATGTTATGAGAAAAAAATCAATGGCTACGAAAATGGCAGCTTTATTCACTGCGGCGGCAGTTGGCATCACTGCAGCAGGCTGCGGTGCAAAGGACCAGACTGCCAGTAACGGCAATGCAAAGGATTCAGGCACGACAAGCGAGACCAGTGTAACAGACGAGAGCACCACCCAGTCTGGGGCAAATGATGAAGCGGGCGGCAGCGGAATGGGGCGCTATGTAGAGACGACAGCATTTGAGGGCGAAAATTTTTATGACCATGTAGAACGACAGATTTTCAGCGACGGGCAGATGGTATTTCTAAACAGTCTTACGGGGCAGAAAATTGTGTCAAAGGATAACGGGGCGACATGGAATGCCGAGACAAACGAGGCATTTTCGGAATTTGTTGCTGCGCATTATCCGATTGCGTCAGCGATAGCGAAAGACGGAACGATTGCCGTTGTCGGTATGGACGAAATAGAAGGCACGGAGGACGAGTATGACTATAACCTCTATATTTTCAACACAGATGAGACCGTAAAGCAGATTGAGATTGAACTGCCGGACGCGCATTCGACACTGAGGACACTGACGTTTGACGATCAGGGAAATCTGTATGCGTTTGTGTCAGGGGAGAGAGCTGTTTATCAGATCGATCCCGAAGCAGGGACAGCAGAGAAACTCCTGACGCTTGGAGAACCATTGGATCTGCTTGATTGCAGGGACGGTATTTTGATGTGTCTTTCTTATGAGAAGATTTTTTTATATGATTTGGCACAGAAAAGTCTGATCGAGGACGAAGTGCTTGACACCTTTATTGACGAGAATTATAAGGAGATGGCGTGGACGGGCGCAGGGTATACTACCTATGCTTTTCTGGGTGCGGACAAAACCATCTATGTAGCGGGAGATAAGGGATTGTACCGCCATGTCATCGGCGGCGGGGCAGTGGAGCAGGTGATTGATGGCAGCCTTTCTTCGCTGGGCGATCCGACATACAGCATTGTAGCAATGGCAATGAATGACAAAAATGAATTTTTTGCGTGGTACAGCGGCGGTAAAATCGTGAAGTTTTCCTATGATGCGACAGTGCCTACTGTTCCGAACGATAAGATTACAGTCTACAGTCTGAATGAGGATGATTTGGTGAAGCAGACGATATCTGCATATCAAACACAGTATCCAGATTTGTTTATAGAGTATCAGATTGGTATGGAGGAGGGCGGCGTCACAAGGGAAGATGCGCTCAAAAAGCTAAATACGCAGCTTCTAAGCGGCAGCGGCCCTGATGTGATTATGCTGGATGGCATCAACATTGATACTTATGCGGAAAAAGGTGTGTTGATGGATTTGTCCGAGATCGTCAATGAAATAGACCAGACAGACGGACTTTACAGAAATTTAATTGAAAACATACAGACAGGCGACAAGATGTATGCTGTTCCGGCGAAGTTCTATATTCCAATTCTTCTGGGTGATGAAACGTATGTAAGCAGTGCCAATGATTACCAGTCGATTGCGGATATGGCGGAGAGGGCAAGAGAGGCATTTCCAGACACGAACATTCTGGGGGCATGTTCGTCAACCGGGATTATGCGGCGGTTTATGCCAGTGTGCGCACCGACATGGAAGAATGCGGACGGACAGCTTGATCAGAGTAAAGTGCGGGCGTTTCTTGAACAGTCCAAGAGACTTTATGATGTGGAGATGAACGGCACGCCGGAGGAGTATATCAAGATATACCAGCAGAATGTAATTGATGAGAACGGAGACAACTTTGAGGAAGGGCAATATTTTATGATGACGCAGAACACGATGTATATGATGGGAGAGTCGCCTTTTACCTACGGCGAGCTTGTAGATGCGTATACGTACAAGGACTTGTTATCTGTGCCAAGAATCAGCGGTCTGGAGAACACGCTGACAAAACTGATGAGCGGGCAGTGCAGCAATGTTTATCATCCTGCGTCAATTGCCGGAATCAACGCGTCATCCTCGAATGCAGATGCGGCGAAACAGTTCGTGCGTCTGATGCTTGGCGCAACGATTCAGGAGTCAATGCAGTTTGGGATTCCCATAAATAAAACGGCGCTTCCAGCGCAGTTTGCCTATGATGAGAGCAAACTTGGCGATGACGGCGGAGAGAGTTATATGGCTTTTTCGACAGCAGACGGGAAAAGATTTGACTATACGGTTTATCCGGTAAAGCAGGATGGAATTGATCAATTGGAGTCATGGATTGCACAGCTTGACACACCGTATCTGAGTGACACTGTGCTCGAAAGCGCTGTCTATACGGAGGGAGCGAAGTACCTTGAGGGCACACAGGACATTGACGCGGCGGTGAAGGCGATTGCGGACAGCGTAGAGCTTTATCTGTACGAATAGGGAAGGAAAAATACATTGCTTAAAGCATTCATTAATGCTATAATTTTGATAGAATTTAAGAAATGTATTATGAAAGGATGTGTAGAATATGACACTTCAGCAACAGGCATTACATGTAATAAACAGTCTGCCAGATGATAAATTATCACAGGTTATTCAGTTTGCGGAATACTTGTCTGAAAAAGCTAAAGCAGTTGTGCCAGCAAAAAATGAAGGCACGGACGAAGATGGATATATAAGAAAACCGGGAATATTGAAGAGAAAAATGATAATGTCGGAAGATTTTGATGAGACGCCAGAATGTTTTAAGGAGTATATGTAATGTATTTAGTGGATACCTGCGCTCTTTTATGGTTTCTTGATGATAATCCCAGTCTGTCTCCAAAGGCAAGAGAAATCATTGGAAAAAGCAGCGATTTATATGTAAGTATTGTTTCCTTGTGGGAGATTGCGATCAAAAAGACTCTTGGAAAACTTGATATTGAGGAAACTGTAACGGAAATTGCAGAGATATGTAATAACTATGGGATAATAATTTTGCCCATAAAGACACGATATCTTGAGAGAATCCAGCAACTTCCATTGATTCACGGAGACCCGTTCGACAGGCTGATTATGTCTGCGGCGTTAGAAGAAGGGCTTTGCCTCATTACGTGTGATTCAAATATTAGAAAATATGATATTGAGCTGTTGTGGTGAGAAAAAACTGTAAACAGAAACCGAAGGAGTAGGATTATGAGAAAATCATTATCCTACTCCTCTTTTAGAGCTTTTTTAGATACAAGCATGATACAATACTGGTATAAAGAAGCACAGACAGCTTCAATTCTACAGAGCGGGTGTAAAGATCATGAAAAAAATAAAAGAATATATGTATTTTATTGGATTTATCAGTGTGAGTCTGGCAGGCGTGATGATTTTTGTGCTGATTCCGTTTGCAGATGTGGTGCGGCGTTCCTTTATGACAGTTATGTCAGGAGAGTTTGCAGGGCTCAACAATTACAAAACAGTGGTAAACAATCAGGCATTCCGTCTCGCAGTAAAAAACACGCTGCACTTTGTGGGCGTGGCGATACCGCTGCTGGTGGTGATTGGTCTGGCAGCAGCGCTTGTGCTCAGCAAGATTCGTGACATTCATGTCATAAAAAGCCTTTATTTATTTCCGCTGGCGATGCCGACGGCAACTGTGGTCATCGTGTGGAGAATGTTTTTTTACAGACAGGATTTTGACAGTCTTGTCGTCAGTTATCTCTGGAAAAATACAGGGTATACGATCGTGCTGTGGCTTGCAGGCATCGCGGGCATTCCGAATGAATTGATTGAGGCATCGCGGGTAGATGGTGCAAACAGATTTCAGTGCCTGATTTTCGTGAAGCTCCCCTGTTTGAAGGGGAGTGTGTACACCATTGTGATTTTGTCGTTTTTAAATTCCATGAAAATTTACAGAGAAGCGTATCTTGTCGGCGGCTCTTATCCCAACAAGGATATTTATCTCTTGCAGCATACTTTTAACAACTGGTATGTGAATCTTGAGTTTGACAAGATGGCGGCGGCAAGTGTGCTGGTGGCGGTGGTGCTGTTTGTGTTTATTCTGCTGTTCCAGTATTATAGCCAGAGATAGCCAAAAATGATTTGTCTGAAAAATATAGTGCAGTGCTGCAAACTCAGTATTATAGCCAGAGATAAGTAAATAAGCTAAATAAGGATTGTCTGGAAAATATAGTGCAGTGCTGAAAACTGACATGAATTCAGATAAAGCATAAATATAGAAAATAAATTTGTAGAAGTAGGAGACTTGAAGTGAGGGTAAGAAAAATTTTCCGCTGTGCATCGGAGGCGGTGACAAAATTGATATTTATAGCGGCAGGCATTGTAATCTGTGCGCCAGTGTTTCTGGTCGTGACAGGTTCCGTCATGGGAAAAGGGGACCTGTACGAATGTCTGGCGCCTGTGTTTGAGCAAGGGACGGGATTTGTGACGTGGAAGCTTATTCCACAATATCCAACGATGGAGAACTATATCCGTCTGCTTTTTTATTCGCCGGAGTTTTTTGTATTGTTCTGGAACTCCGTGAAAATGGTGGGCTTGATTCTGCTGGGACAAATGGTCGTGGGCGTGCCTGCGGCATGGGCATTTGCAATCTATGAGGTCAGAGGGAAAAATGTGCTTTTTACGATCTATGTAGTGCTGATGCTCCTGCCGTTTCAGGTGACAATGCTGTCGAGCTATCTCACGCTTGACAGACTTTCGCTGTTAGATACACATTGGGCAGTCATTCTGCCGGCGGTGTTCAGTACGTTTCCGATTTTTATTATATATGGTGGATTTCGGGCAATTCCTAAATCTTTGATTGAGGCGGCAAGGATTGATGGGGCAGGGGAAGTGTATATTTTTTTTATGGTGGGGATTGGGCTTGGAAAAGGCGGAATCCTCTCGGCGCTGGTGCTTGGGTTTCTGGAATACTGGAATATGATTGAGCAGCCGTTTGCATTTCTCGAGGACAAGACCTTGTGGCCGCTGTCTCTTTATCTGCCTGAAATTAGCTGGACACAAGCAGGATTTGCGTTTACGGCGTCTGTGATGATGCTGATACCAGCAATCTTTGTGTTTATCATGGGGCAGGATTATCTCGAGCAGGGGATTATTTATTCCGGTTTAAAAGGTTAGAAATTTGTTATGGAGGGTTCTATGATGGAGAAGGATGAGGAGAAGCTTTTACTCCGCAGGCGGATGGAAAAGTGGATGAAAATATTTTTGATATTTCTGGCATTTGTGTGGCTTTGTACGATTATTTCAAAGAGCATTTATGTGTCAGGGCTGCCGATGGTCAAGACAGATACCGTGTCCAAAAAATATGTGGAGCACATTGTCAATACGGACGGAATTGTGACGGCGGGCGGTGAGATCGCTGTCAATACGCAGGCGGGGCTGCGGGTGGACAAAATATATGTACATGAGGGCGATGCGGTTCAGGCGGGGGACGTTCTTTTTACGATAGACACATCAGATCTTACAGAGCTGATCAGTGCAAAGGAGACAGAGCTTTCCAAGCTACAGTGCAATCTTTCGGACTGGCAGGTCAATGCAGTGATTGACGCGCAGAAAAAAGAAGTGGCAATCCTCTGGGCAAAGGAGGACTACGAGACGGCGGATAAGGAGACGGCGGTTGCGAAAGCGCGCGCAAAGGAAGCGCTAGATAAGGCGGAGGCGGCGCTTGGAAAGCATCTTGCGGACACAGTGCCCTACACGGCGGACAATGCCAGACGCAATGCGTGGGATGCGTACCATGACTGGGTAAACAAGGGATATGGCATTGCGGATAAAATTACAGCGAAAGAGCGCGAGATACAGGATTTGGAGGAGCAGCTTGCTGAGCTGGAGAAGCATGTAGGAAAAGAAACAGCGTCGGAAGAAGACGGACAGCCAAAAGTCTTGTCAGGGTCGGTGGGTGCTGACACGGACAATACAGGAGGAACAGAGGACACCAATACAGGAGAGGACAATTCAGATGCTGGAAATACTCAAAATGGCGCAGAGAATACTGACGGGCATGGAAATGCAGATACGGGAACCAATACAGATGCTGCGGACAGCACAGAGAATGAAAGCGAAAATGCAAATACAAATACAGATGACACGGACAGCACGGAGAATGAGAACGAAAATGCGAATACAAATGACACGGACAACACGGAGAATGAGAACGAAAATGCGAATACAGATGACACGGACAACACGAAGAATGAGAACGAAAATGCAAATACAGATGATACAGACAGCGTAGAGAATGGCAATGAAAATACAGAAACAGGCGCTTTGGCACCGGACACAAAGGACAATCAAAACCCAAATCCGGCAGACGAGGAAAAGCGGACGGAGCTGCTCAATAAGATTAAAAAGGCAAACGAAGAACTGCTTGCCTTGCGTGACCAACTGACAAAGCACGATAGAGATGCCGTCGCGCAGCCTGATTATTCGGCGGAGGAAGCCGAGTATGATGCATGGCAGAACACCAAACTCACGCTTGAAGAAAACGTGCAGCGTGCAAAGGAAAGCTATAATGACGCAAGCTACACACGCGAGGTTACACTGCGGCAGAGGCTGCGGGAGATTGCAAATGCGGAAACTACATCAAAAGCAGATTCTACAGCAATGCTTTATGAATTAGATATCAAACAGGCGAAGAAACAGATTGAAAGACTTCATGCAATAAAACAGCAAAAGGGAGAAATTAAGGCTGAAAATGATGGCATTATTTCAAAAATCCAGATCGAGGTTGGCGGACGGACATCAGACACCGCGGCACTTCTGCTGACAGATGCACTAAGACCCTGCCAGTTTAAATTCAGCATCACCAAAGAAGAGGGAAAATATGTGCACTTAAATGATACTGTTGAGTTAAAACTCAACGGACAATCCACGGCAACAGAAGTTACGGTGGACTATCTGACCGAAAATACACAGGGAGGGTACGACATTCTCTGTATGCTTCCAGAGAATATGGGACAGCCCGGGCTAAGCGGAACCGTCCAAAAGGCAGTGCAGGGTGAATATCATGAGTTAGCGCTTCCTGTGGAGGCTGTCTTTGAGGAGAGAGACACTTTTTACGTCTATACATTAAACGAAAAAGAAGGAATCCTCGGAAGCGAGTATTATGCCGAAAAAATCAAGGTGCAGGTCAAAGACCAGAATGACCGCTATGCAGCAATCGAAGCCGGCACAATCAGCAAAGACACCAAAGTCATTACATACTCGACCGAGGAGCTAAAACAGGGACAGAGCGTGCGCCCGCAGGATAAATAAAGCTAAAGTTTGGCAAGATGGATTTTTACTTAGAAAAGGATTTGAAAAATCCATGGTATTATAGGCATTTTTGTGGTAAGATATACTGACGGCCGAAAAGACTGACCGCTCAGTATAAAGTTATGCACACAGCCGCATAAGGAAATATGCCGCTTCGCGGCTGCGGCTGGCGCGAAAATTAAAAATGCGGAGGTGCCGACATGGATGATCGTATGAAAAAACAAATAGAATTTGCCTTGGAGATTGACAAAGTGAAAAATATTTTCAGGCAGACACATCTGTCAATGAATGGAAGAAATGAAAATGATGCAGAGCATTCATGGCATATGGCGTTGATGGCATATCTGCTCAAAGAGTATGCAAATGAGGAGATCGATATTGCAAAAGTCATGATTATGTGCCTGATTCATGATATTGTGGAGATTGATGCAGGGGACACCTACGCATACGACACAGAGGGTTTAAAGACGCAAAAAGCCAGAGAAGAAGCTGCCAAAGAACGAATTTTCTCTATTCTTCCCGACGAGCAAAAAGCAGAATTTGCCGCTTTGTTTGACGAGTTTGAGGCGTATGAGACAGCCGAGGCAAAATTTGCGCACGCAATGGACAATTTGCAGCCGCTGATGCTAAATGACAGCAATGGCGGCGGAGACTGGCGCGCACATCAAGTCACGGCAGAACAGGTCTACAAAAGACAGGGCAAAACAAAATTAGGGTCGGAAAAACTGTATGAACTGACAGACAGCATTATCCAAAAGAATATTCAAAACGGAAATTTGAAGGAAGCATAAACGGAATCGGAGCAGAACTGTCAATCCAAGGACAGGGCTGTGTACATGAAAGGGATTGACGCAAGCTATTATTATGAAGGATACAATACATTTAAGACCGAGGAACTATGAGGAAGCGTAATGGACTATAAGATTGCCATCTGCGACGACGAACAAAATCAAATAAAATACTTATCCGGCCTTGTAAAGAGCTGGGCAGGGCAGTGTGGGTATACAGTGCGCATCGTCCCCTTTTTGTCGGCGGAGGCGTTCTGGTTCCAGTATGAGGAGGAGAAGGATTATGAAATCGTGCTCTTAGATATCGAGATGGAACAGATGAACGGTATTGAGCTTGCCTCAAAACTCCGCGCTGACGATGAAATGATTCAAATCATATTTATCACGGGGTATCCCGACTATATCGCGCAGGGGTACGAGGTGGCAGCGCTGCATTATCTGATGAAGCCCGTCCGTGCGGAAAAACTCAGCGAGGTTTTGAACCGTGCTGTCAGAAAGCTGCACAAGAAAGAGCGCAGTATTTTGGTTTGGTGTGATAAGGACTGTCAGCGGATTTTGATACATACGATTGTGTATGTTGAGGTTTTTTCGCATAAAGTCACAATCTACACGACAGATCATGAATATAACACAAAGCGTTCCATCACGGAGATGGAAGAGCTTCTTGGCGGAGATTTTATCCGATGCCACCGTTCTTATCTGGCAGGATTGAAACATATTGCGCGCATGACAAAGAACGCAGTCGTATTTGAGGACGGAAGGAGCATTCCGCTGTCAAGAGGCGCATATCATATGGCGAATCAGGCGTTTATTCAGTATTACAAAGAGCCATATATAGAAGAAACCGGGAGAACAGACAGATGAAATTATTTGATATATTGTTTGGGTGGGCGATTGACCGCAGAATCGCAGTGTACCAGAATGATTTGATTGCAAAACACTGCGAGGAGGTTCAAAATGTTTACAGGACAATGCGCGGCTGGCGGCATGATTACCATAATCATATTCAGGCGATGCTTGCGCTGACAGACAAACCGCAGCAGCTTCGGGCGTATCTGCTGAAGCTGAACAGTGACCTCACAACTGTGGATACCGTCATCAAGACAGGGAATGTGATGGTGGATGCCATCTTGAACAGTAAGCTTTCCCTGATTCAGTCCCATCAAATTAACCTTCACGCAAAGGCTGTCGTGCCGTCTGATTTGAAGATTTCGGAAATCGACCTCTGCACTGTGATTGGAAATCTCTTGGACAATGCGATGGAAGCCTGTCTGAAACAAGAACAGGACTCCGAACGGTTTGTCCGTGTCTATATCGGTATTCTGAAAAAACAGTTATATATTTCTGTTCAAAATTCCTCGGGGCAGCAAATTAAAAAGTCAGGCAAGACATATATTTCCACAAAAAACAGCGAGAGTCATGGTTTTGGCTTGAAACGCATTGACCGTATTGTTGCTAAGTATGACGGCTACATCAACCGTCAGAATGAGGAAGGAATATTTGCGACGGAAGTGCTGCTGCCTTTGTGAATGCTTTGCAGCCGTGGAATGTATTTTAAACTTAAAGCAGCCTGTTATTTTGTAAAATGGCATAAGCTCCCATCTGTTCATTATATCTTGTATAGTCCAAGTTCATCATGTTATACAAATACCTTTTTACTTCATCTGTAGAACTAAATTTTGTTGCCATATACGGCGCTTCTGGATTGGTTTTTTCAAAAAGTATATATCCAAAAGCTGTTTCAGCCAAAGTGGCGGCATGTGAAGCACAGATTCGATCACCGCTTTGCGTCCAAAAGGTGATAAGGGAAAATGGACTTTCTTTGAAAGAAATTCCCTGTGACGCCCATTTTTCCTGAATGGCTTGAAGCATTTCCTGCGGACTGCATTGCTTCGTTGTGTGAATTGGGTTAAACAGGGTAAAATATTGAGCCTGCACATCTTTACGCCAATCAATCAGCGGAAAGGGAACATATGCTTTGTGTTCACCTTCCACGGCATCGCGTCCAAAGAGAATATCACCATCTGTATAGAGCCATGCGGTATTGTTGTCCCAGCAGTCAAAATCTTCTTCTGCTATGACATTGTTGATCGAAATATTATCCTGATTTAATTCATATGCTACAATCCTGCACAGGACATCATGGTAATTTCGGTTATTATGTTTAAACCATTGTGTAGACATCGGTGGGTATTCTCCATAATCAACAAACATTTCGTCCACTGTAATAAAATCCCCTGCCAGCGTAAAAGACGGACATTCTCTCATGCTGTCATTATAGTCGGCAACCCAGTTTAGTACAGTATCAACATGCTCAGGCTGAATGCCGGCTTCTGTCAAAAGTGACCGAACCTCCTGCGTCGATGCGTTGCTGTCTAAGTTTGAATAGGTTAATTTATCTTGGGCACTTGGCGATTCCTCCTGCACTTGGGTATTTTCTTGATGGGTTTCTGTTGCCGTAAATGATGTTTCTGTATTTTTGCATGCAGAACATAACAATACTATAAATGATGCCAATAAACAAAATGCTTTTTTCATCCTTTGCAATCCCTCTGTTTTTATTTTTGTTTTAGTTTATCACAGATCTTTTTGCGATTCCATTAAAAATATTTAAATTTAGTGTTGCATTTCGGGTTTTCATTCAAACCATTCACGTTCAAAATGACAGAGCGATTCATTATAATGTATACTATTAGGAAGTGAACATTATAGGAGGTGAACATATTGAAGGAAGATGAACAGATACAAACCACTTATACTGTGGCGCAGAATGTTCTGTACTGCCTGCGGTGCACGAGGGAGTGCTGCGCTTCGTTGTTGTATCTGGGTGCAGCCATAATTCTTCTGAATGTGGCAATACCGGTTCTGACGACGTATCTGCCAAAAGCAGTGATTACATGTTTTACAGACAACCGCAGCTTCGCAGAGTTGAGCATGACAGTTCTGACATTGATGTCAGGTGTTGCGGTATTGTCTGCTACAAGTGAATTTTTAAAAAAGTACTTTTATTTTCATAAGTATAAGATGAACACATTTTATATGAAATGTGTCTCGGAAAAAGGATTGACCACAGATTATTGTAATCAGGAAAACGAGTGGTTCCGCAAGCTACAGACAGAAAGTTTTGCGTGCTGCAATGGCAATGCGTCGCCACTTACAGGTATTTATGAGACACTGATTAATTTATGTACAAGTGTACTGGGACTTGCTGTCTTTTTTTGCATTTTATCCCGCTTAAATATAGGAATCATTCTGTTTTTGGCTGTAACCTCTGGCGCAGGATTTTTTCTGAATCAGCGTATTGTCAAGTGGGTCGATGAGAATAGCACAGAGCGCTTTGACTACCAGCAGCAGTTGGATTATATCAACCGCAGCGCCGATGATCTGCGCAGTGCAAAGGACATTCGGCTGTACCAGATGGCAGTCTGGTTTACAAAGCTTTATGAACAGAATATGAACGGCATGGCAAAGTGGTATAAAAAATATACCGCAAAGCTCTTTGGAGTCGCGGTTTGTGACAGCGGTTTTGGTCTGGTGCGGGAGTGTGTGGTGTATGCATATCTTTTGACGCTTGTGTTTCATGGACAGATTTCTGTGGCCGATTTTGTGCTGTATTTTGGAGCAGTCAGCGTGTTTTCGACATGGTTTGGGCATATTATGGGACAGCTTGCAGCGCTGAGCCAGCAAAGCCAGAGAGTACAATATTTCCGCTCCTATCTGGAGTACCCAGAAGCATATCGGAGAGAAGGGGGCGTATCAATCTCTGAAAAGGAGTGCGCGAAAGTCATAGAGCTGCGAAATGTCAGCTACCGCTATGACAACGCGGAGGAGTATGCGCTGCGCGGTGTCAATCTCAAGATTACGCCTGCCGAGCATCTGGCAGTTGTGGGGTTAAACGGCGCGGGAAAAACAACACTGATAAAATTGATTTGCGGGCTGATTGACCCCACGGAGGGACAGGTTTTGTATGATGGTGTCGATGTACGGTTGTATCACAGGACAGCATATTACAAACTCTTTTCAGCCGTGTTTCAGCAGTATAGCATTCTGCCTGTCAAAATCAGCGAAATCGTGGCAGAGGCGCCAGTGGAGATACTGAATGCTGCGAGCGTGCATGATTGTCTGGAGCAGGCGGGGCTGTGGCAGCGCATCACGCAACTGCCGCAGGGCGTAGACAGCAATTTTGGAAAAACCATCTATGACGACGGCGTGGAATTTTCGGGCGGAGAAATTCAAAAGCTCCTGTTGGCGCGTGCGCTGTACAAATCCGCGCCCATTCTGCTGCTCGATGAGCCGACGGCGGCGCTGGACCCGCTTGCAGAAAGCTGGTTCTATGAGAAGTATCACCAGATCAGCGCAGGGAAAACTTCCGTTTTCATCTCGCACAGACTTGCCAGCACAAGCTTCTGTGACCGCATTCTTTTGATTGAAAACGGCGTGGTGTGCGAGGAGGGAACGCACGCGCAGTTGATTGCGCGAAAGGGAAAGTATTACAGTTTGTTTGAGACACAGGCAGCTTATTATCGAGAGGAGGGAGAGCAGGGTGGAGCAAATGCCAATGAAAAAAATGTCGCTGCGCAGACGGTTTGAGGTGACTGTGCGCGGTTTTCGGATTCTGAGCCAGTACTGTCCGGGACTTGCACAGGGCAGGGCGCTGTGCGAGCTGGTCAGCACGTTACAGCCGTTTGCGGCGGTATGGTTTTCTGCGCAGATTATCAATGAATTATCGGCGCTGCGCAGAATGAAGATGATTGTGCTGTATGCGGCGTGTGTTGTGTGCCTTCAATTCGTATGTGCGGTTTTGCGGGGGATACTGGACAGCGTGTGCAGTGAGAAGGAAGCACAGATGTGGCGTTATTTTGGTAAGATTTTTGCGGACAAACAGATGTCTATGGACTATGCAGATTTGGAAAATGCAGAGCTTCGCTATCAAAAACAGCAGGCAGAGGAGAACCTTTTCATGTTTGGAAATGGTCTGGCGCAGCTTGTGTGGGGAACTTCCACGCTGGTGCGGGCAGCAGCCAGCAGTACTGCCGCGATTGCCATGACGTATTCCCTCTTTGCGGCAAAGTCGGGGAATGCTGTGATGGACAGTCCAGTCTGGAGTGTGGTATTTCTAGGCGGCATCGCATTGGGCGCGCGGTGCAGTGCTAAGGCATATATCAAGGAAAATGATGTGTTTGTAGAATGGTGCAAAGACACAGTCTGGTTTAACCGTGCCTATGATTTTTTCGGAAAGGAACTGTACATGAACATGGACAGGGCAAAGGACGTGCGCATATATGGGCAGAATGCGGTCGCAGAGCGTGCGCTTGACGGAATGTCGAAAAAGGATGCCGCCGACGCTGCTGCGATTTTTCAGATGGCAGTTTGCCCTGCAATTGCGCGTGCCCTGATGGGGTTCGCAAATGCGGCGTGCTATCTGTTCGTGGCAGCTAAAGCCTTTTACGGCGCGTTTGGGGTGGGGAGCATCGTGCAGTATGTCGCTGTTTTGTCAAGACTTGGCGACGGTTTGCAGGAGCTGGCTTTTGTGCTGGCTGACAATGCGGTCTACTGTGGGTACTTGAGTGCGATGTTTGATTATCTTGATATACCCAACAAAAAGTATGAGGGGACAATTCCTGTGGAAAAGCGTTCATTTTGTGATGGCGGCGACTATGATTATGAAATTGAGTTTTGCAATGTGAGCTTCAAATATCCCGAAACAGAGCAGTATGTGTTAAAAAATATTTCGCTCAAATTTCAGGTTGGAAAACGGTTTGCGATTGTGGGAATGAATGGTTCGGGCAAGACCACGTTCGTCAAGCTGCTTTGCAGGCTGTATGACCCGAGTGAGGGGGTGATTCTGCTCAATGGAATTGATATTCGAAAGTATGCATATCAAGAATATCTTTCGATAGTTGCAGTGGTCTTTCAGGATTTCAAGCTGTTTTCGTTCAGTCTTGCGCAGAATGTGGCGGCGGGGACAGCGTATGATGCAGAACGCGTAGCGGCGAGTTTAAAACAGGTCGGTTTCGGGGCGCGTCTTATGCAGATGCCAAACGGCATAGAGACCAGTCTGTATCAGGATTTTGAGTCTGGCGGCATAGAGCCGTCGGGCGGTGAGGCGCAGAAGATTGCACTTGCCCGTGCGGTTTACAAAAATGCGCCGTTTATCATTCTTGATGAGCCGACGGCGGCGCTGGATCCGCTTGCGGAGGCAGAGATCTATGAAGCGTTTCAAGAAATTGTCGGCGGCAGGACGGCAGTGTATATCAGCCACCGATTGTCCTCCTGCAAATTCTGTGACCAGATTCTTGTATTTCATGAGGGAAAAGTGGTACAGCAGGGGACGCACAGTGAGCTTGTGGCGCAGGCAGATGGGAAGTATGTGGAGTTGTGGAATGCACAGGCGCAGTATTATGTTTGATTTTTAATGTAAATCCGCTTGGCGGACATATTTTGTATCATAACACATGTGGAAGTCGCATGTTGTCTACAAAGGGTGAGTTCGTCATAATCCTTACGCATTTTGCGAGGATTTTTAAGTTTAATCGAACACCTAAATATCAGGAGGATAGTCATAAGACTATCCTGAAAAAAGAGATTTCTCACGAGATTAAAGTGTCCGTAGTTATGGAACTCGTATGAGTGGACATAAAAATATGTAGTCCACAAATTCAATCATTACAAAAAAACTTATCAACAACTGAATAATAGATAAGTCGAAATTATTGGTGAGAAATGTGCTATTAATATAGAAACTTTAAAGAAGTAAACATATGACATAAGATATTGAAAAATGCTATAGCAAATGCTATTATATGAGAACACAGGTAAAGCATCTTTTGAGAAAGTATAAGTATCCGCCAGAGAAGGCGAAAGGGGCTATTGACATTGTGATTAAGCAGGCGGAGCTGATGAGTAGCAATATTAGTCCTGAATCAGTAGTTTATGATTTTCAAGCAAGGACAAAACCTTTGATGGTGGCAGAGGATTCAGTATATGGCATGAATGAAAAAAATAATGTGTGATTTGTCAGACAGTGTCTGACAAATTATCATGGTCTCATATATGCGAATTGATAAAAATAGACGATGAACTCGAACGCAACTTTTATGAGAAAGAATGTGTTGTGGAAAACTGGAATGTCAGAACATTGCGGAGGCAGATGGATTCAGCGTTGTTTTTGAGATTGG